>Ga0126335_1001618_pt1 | contig 12820 bp, 12 predicted proteins | sample OlaspJWI45metaG_FD_108409 | JGI IMG/M metagenome (GOLD analysis project Ga0126335, IMG submission 108409) | Marine gutless worms symbiont microbial communities from Oahu, Hawaii - Olavius sp. 1 OAHU.JWI-45 metaG | ecosystem: Host-associated > Annelida > Digestive system > Unclassified | place...
AATTAGTCAATTTACTCTTAGAAACTTTAACTTTATTATCGGCAGAAAAATTCCAGTATCAAAATTACTTTTTTCGGTTTTTCGTCCCTCAGAGGCAAACTTATAAACCAACTGGCGTCAAATTTGGCAGGGTGTAGGACCTATGCCCTGCCAAATTTGATTCAATCAGCCCATATTTGAGATTTCCGGCCACAACTCCCCCCCCCCAAAAAAAGCTAATTTTTGCAACTATTCCTGAAATTCATAGGTTTATGTGCAGTTATAGGCCCATACCTCTTTAAAATTTGGTGAGATTCGGTGCATAACCATGGATTTATAACCAAAAACTGCGCTCGGGTCATTCCCCCCCCCCGAAAAAAAATTCCAGGGGCCCCTAGCGCAAAAGTTAGGATCGGATCCTAAAACAATCGTACATAGAAAAATGGTACGGACGTCCTCTATCCACACGCCAACGCCAAGTTTGGTAGAGATTGGAGAAGTTACCAGCACTCAGTATCTTTTTTATCTTGTCAGCAATATGAACAGCAAGTATCATGTGCACTGAGTCACAAGCTGAGAGATAATATTGAATTCAGTCACTAAACTTGCAAATTAAAAAAGATTTTGTGAAGAACAGCAAGTAAGTAGCACAGACTGAACAAATATTGACTGAAAACTTGAGTGATAATAAGATAAGATAAAATTGTTAAGATGCAAGAGTTTAGCATATAATGTCAAAAGCTGACTATAAGCCAGCTTAGTCTACCACACGTAATCACATCCAACCGTTGATTGAATCATAGGACAACATCTGTAACCGTGAAGTTAGTCCGGGCCGGGGGTAAGGGTGAAATGACTAAGATGGAAAACATTTGTGAAAAAAATAAGTTTTCGCAGCAGAGTGTATAATACTGTGACCGAATCCAAATTTGGTGACACTTCTAGACAGTTACAGTACAGACAAGGTCACGAGGTGCCACTGGCGCAACTTTACCTTAAAAAGTAGTGGTGACCAGTGGCGTCGCCAGGATTTGGTGTCAGGGGGGCACGACGATCGAGGCGCCAAAGGCGCTGAGTGGGATGGAGTATGGGGAGGGGTGTCCGCTCCCCAGCCGACTAGGGGGTCTGGGGGAGCGTCGTGAACTCCCCCAGCGGGGTCCGGGGCGTAGCCCCGGCCGCTATCGCATTTTCTGCATATTTTAGGCCACAGAACGCTTCTGGTAGCAAGAAAAATACGATTCTCTTGCCCAAAGTATAAGGAAAAATTGGTATTTTTTATATGAAAATATGCATCGTTGTTATTCGTGGTACATGTAGCTTAGGCATTTAAAAAGCAACAAGATTTCTGCAGTAATTCAACGTATTAGTTTCCTACTCTTGCCATGTATCCACCCTTGCTTTTTAAAGAAACGAATGAACTTCTGAATTGGGAGCTTTGAAAATGGAAGCCATGTTGTCGATAAAGTAATAGTAGGCCTAACAAGCGTCCTTACCACGAAAAAAACACTGCAGCTCTGTTTCGGTAGTTATATCAACATATTGTAGTCGGTAAGCATGTAAGCAATACCATATTTCGAGTGGTCTGTAACACGTTGTTATTAATTTTAAGGGATGTATCCATCATTCCCATCCGCACACCCAAATTGCAAATTCCACTTTCAAAAGTGGTGGTGACAAGTCACCATCGTCACATACATAGTTGCGCCTATGCGAGGTGCGTCGAAATGCCAGACCTGATGAAGCTTCATGCCCAGAGCCAGACCGACCCACAGCTGACTTGGTGGTCGTGCTCATACACTGTGCCTCACAATCTTCAGTAGTTTCAAACCGGTTGTCGTTGCCTTCACAGCCGCCGTAATAGAACGGTTGACACAGACCCAGCGAACTCACGAACGAGTAGCGCACTACGTAGTCAGAACAGGTACCCGCCTCTTTCGCCGGCTGAGAACATACATCTGCGAAACATGCCATAACTCACTTCAGTTGATGTAGGCCTAGCATATATGTCACAATGTCACAAACAACTCAATGTCATCTAGCACGTGATGCAGTATAGACATTTCGTTTTTGACTAGATTTAGAAAGTCAATCGAGAGTGACGAATTTATTGATTTTTGGCATGTGTTAGACGCCACTTTTGCTATTGCTTGTCTGTCTGTCTCTCCGTCCGTCACACTAGTGATCCAAGCCTAAACGGTTTTAAGTATCGAAATATGGTTTGCATCACACGACACGCTGACGCTCGTGGACTGTTTGTAGTACTGAGTATGACGTTATGGTACTTTAGTCTGAACCCAGTAATGGGACGTTTTGGTACCAACCATGAATTGAATTGAATTCTAATTCAGGCAATTGTAGCCACATAATGGGCTTCCCATAGATTTTCCAGTTTATCATACTGTCATGGTCTTCGCTTAACAGATGCATATCATTCATCAAGTTGACGCTCAAAAGCACAAGTAAATTTACCGGTGGTAAGTTTAGTTTCTCTTTCGGGTTCAGGCGTTTCCACGTGTGGCCTGTCAGTTGTTGCAATACACTGTTTCTCACACTCTTCAGTCGACTCAAACCTGTTGTCGTTGCCTTCACAGCCGCCGTAGTAAAATGGTTCACAATGACCTGCTGAACTCACGTATGAGTAGCGTAGAACGTAGTCTGAACATGAACCAGCCTCCTTTGCAGGCATCAAGCACGAGTCTGTATGCACAAATACGTACTAATTCCGTAATTAAGTCGCAAAATCTATTTCCTGCCATGCAGCAATTTATTTAATGTAAAATATAAAAAAAGTATATTCCATACAGACATAAACAGACATAACGAAAAGCATAGCCTCAAGCAATGACGGTAGCATGCACTTGCTTCTTTCCAACAGAAATTTCTTAAGCCCAAGTAGCCAACTAAGCTGTTACACGAGAATGTACAACATTTCACATGCGTTCAGCACTGCTTACTGGATGCACAACCTCAAAATCAACAGAAGACTAAAGTAATTTGGCGAAGGCCGCATCGAATCCCCCCTGGAATGAACTGCGACCCCCTATCTAATACATTGTGCCTTGGTCCCCAAGTCTCCACCCCAAACAGGACCTCAATCCGTTCAGACGTTTTTGCACAGTGCAGCAGCGTGACAGAGAGAAACATCACGCTACGGGATCATCGGTCGCAATAGGCAACATGATGGACATCGTGAATTCGATGTGGCTTCTAAAAACTTATGGTATACACAAAGTTACGCATTGAAAAGTATCAAGCGGAATAAGAATTCTTATGTTGCGTTAGCATGCCTTGTGGCGGCTCAGCATTGCACGTTCTGCGACATTCGAGTTCCGTGTCGAATCTATTGTCGTTTCCATCACATCCGCCATAGACAAACTCGTGACATCGTCCCATAGACGCGTTGTAATACCAGCGTGTGAAGTAACCCAGACACGGACCGCTGTCTTCAGGCAGACTGCAGATGTCTGACAGACAGGTAAACACAATGCAGTGCAGCCGTCAGCTAGCGAATTAATTAATTTCATTTCGGAATTAACACAAAACAATTCTTCAGTGTCACAGCCTCTCGGTGTACGATCACTATTAAACACAGAAGGCTATTCCGGATCGTGGTCCTGTTTGAGGTGGAGACCCTCAAAGAACATCGCATTAGACGGAGGTCTCGATTGTGCATGAAAATAAAAAAGACTCAAATACAAATTGATTACTGCAATTTGAACTAATTCCTTAGTCAAAGCTACAAATGGGCTTCTTTGCGTTTATACACGTGTACAAATGCTGCATGCGAGCAAGAACAGCGAAAAATGACTCAATAAACGTCATTTGGTGCCATCTGCATTGCTTTGTAGTGCAAACAGTTATTTCAAAAGCACTGAAACACTGCACACGCGTGGATACCTTGCTGTTGCAGTTTTCGTTCTCGCACACACGTCCTCTCGCATTCCGCCTGTGAACTGAACCGGTTGTCGTTGCCCTCGCAGCCTCCATACGAGAACTGTTTGCAGCTTCGCGACTGCGCGTCGTAGAACCAACTGTCTGTGAAGTCATGGCAAGGTCCAGCATCTGCAGCTAGCTCACACGCTGCAACTAACAACATCAGCTTCACGATGTTGCAGTACATGTGAGCTGTACTTCAATTTGTGGAATGTCACATGAAACTATACTACAAGATTACTGGGTGACTCTGTGGCGCAGTGGTTAGCGTCGTGACTTGCTTTCCAAGAGATCATGAGTTCGACGCTTGCATGGCCGCTGCACTCCAGTTGCTCAGTGAGGCAAAATGATTATAAAAACCGTTTTTTCATGAAATTATTTCGAACATCTGATATACTTATTGTGCATGAATGTCAGTCATTATTTGGCGTAGAGCAGCCAAGTGTAACGTTATCTAAAAAGCCTTTCTTAGTGTTTCGTAACTTTTTCGTAAGTTTTTCTTAAGATTTTCTTAAGTTTTTCGTAACTTTTTCCTAAGATTTTCTTAAGAAGTTTTGAAAATCGGGCCCATGTTCCTTTACCTCTGCCTTTAAGACCTACGCTACAAATAAAGAATCCCACACTCACTGTGTGGTTCAGAAGGTTGTTGCAAGCATCGCTCTTCGCATGCTGCTATTGTCTCGAAACGGTTCTCGTTACCACGACAACCACCGTAAACAAACGACTGACAGCGCTGATTGGTCGAGTCGTAGTAGTAACGCTGGAAGCTGCCACGACATGGACCAGTCAGTGCCGGCTGGTTACACACTTCTGTATATGCCACACGTCATTCATAAACACTAGTTTTCATTTTGACGATTTACAGCCGTAGAACCGGCTTGTCTCAGTGGCGCAGTGGTCTACAGTGCCTGCTGAACTAACTATAGCTGGCTGTTTGAATCGAAAGAGCTTGGGTTCAATTTGCAGTCAGGGCGAGTAGTTTGTACAGTTGGGTCCAATAGTATGCATGCTGTGAGATTAAGTTATCGGGCAGGTACATAGAACCTGCCTGTTTCCTCTTTAAATTGTGACAGGTCATTACACTCAGCTTTAGATGCATGACGCGCACGGCGAATAGAACAGCTAACAAGCATATCAAATGCGCACAAAAATATGCATTTCTATCCCACCATGAGGTCATAACTACAGATACAGAAGCTGTCATTATTATACAGTACAAATTGCCATTGACACTCGAGAATAGCTCTTGTCTGTACGAGATATTGCGTAATCTCACAGCATTATTCATTTTGACAAATATAATTATTCAGTACATCTGAAAGTTGAATCATGAACACGTTGGTAACGTAGATATGTCCAGAACGCACCGTGCTAAGCCATCTAGACAAGTTTAGTATATTCGTTGAGTTGAAGTTTACCGGGTGACAAGGTCCGTTCGCATTCGTCTTCACACAGCTCCATTGACTCAAAGTTGTTGGAGTTACCATCACAGCCGCCGTAGATGAAGCGCTGACACTCCAGTGCTGAGGCATTGTAGAAGTAGCGAGTCATGGAGGCTCGGCATGCACCAGCCGACTTCGGTAGGAAACATTTCTCTACAGCAAGATGCAACAAAATGACTACCAGCAGAACTCACTGATGTGACTAACATTTCGGGCTACTGTATAGTTTTCTTTGCTTTAAGTTATAGGCCAACAAACTGCTGATAAAGACATACGTGTGTAAACAACTGCTCCGTGGACAGGCCGAGAATTGAACCCACGATCCGCCAGTCACGTGCCAATCTGTAGTGTCCATATATACTGCGTATACTATACTCGTTACAGTAAGTCCTCCCAGAGCCATGTGGCCCACTGGGCGGTGCTGATCTCCACTTCAGTAGCCCTCAGCAGAACACCAGCTTACACTGTTAGGCCTGTACCGAATTCAAAAGCAAACTGACGAGACAGAGAATATCTAACCGTATGCGGGCGGGTCAACACAGACAGCTTGGCAGTCATCCTCACTGTCGAACCTATGAGCATCAACATTACAGCCGCTGTCCCATGATCGCGTGCACAGACCAGCAGTAGGGTCGAACAACCACTTGATGGTGTACTCGCCACAGACACCTGACTCTTGTGGCATCATGCACATTGCTAAACACATACCAACGACGACAACCAACATTGGAGACGGAAAGAGAGAAGGAGAGACAGGATGTTGTGTAGTCGAACCAGCGGTATGACTTTCTGAAGTTTACTGACTGTTTAGCAATTTTCGTCGTCTTAAATCAGGCGTTCTAAACAACCCAGTTCGTTGCAATTTTTGTCGTATTTTATAAACGTATGCCAGAGAGACTTGGTTCCATCCATGCAGGCTTGGCACTAGTGTTTTCTGATTGTCTGACCGGTCTTTTCCTTGTTCGTAAATATATAATATAATTAATATAATAATTAATTAATATAATAATTAATATTTAATAATATAATTCAACCTTATTTCAATTACGTTTAAGCAAAGTATAGACCCACCAGCGTCAGACTATCACTTTCTTAAAGCGCGGTTTACTCATGTGTCTTCAGAAACTTCCGACCAGAACTGTTGCAAAGAAATGCTCTAGGGTAACTGTGCATATAATACACCACTGAATATTCATCGACCTACATATGCTAATAGGTGTGTAAATATGGAGAATGAATTCATCGTAGACAAATCAAATCAGATACCTCCATACTTAACGCGTTCAGGGCACCCAGAAGAATGCGGTCCGTACGCCGGAGTTACTCCATCCTCACAACAACCGTAGGCCGATTCACTACACTCAGCCTGCGACTCGTTGACAGGAATCGTCGCTGGACAACCGCTAAAGTCGGGTCCTTTGGCGGTGGAGATGCCATCCAGACAGCAGCCATAGTGCGTGCTGGCGCAGTCAGGTGGCGACACAGTGTCACAGCCGGCTTGATCAGGTCCGAACGCCGGGTCAACACCGTTAGGACAGCAGCCGTACGCCATTACACTGCACGGAACTGTTAACATGCAACAATCCAGTGACTGAATTTCAGACAGAAAGAGATTCCATTGCACAGGACGTACATTCGTAACAGGGGTAGAACAAGCTATAGAGCAGGGAGGGCGAATGCCCCTCCAGTTTGTATGCAGTGGGAAAAATAGGTCTCTGCCTCAGTCTTTTTAATACTTTTGTCCCCTACACTGTACTGGTTCTGACTGTCATTTTAACATGTATGTCCCAACATAGTGGCATATGCCCCCAATCTGGGGGAGCAAACTGGTAAAGTGGGAGGTCAGCTAAAAATTTTCGGCCCCACCTTCTCACTTTTTAGAAACTTGCTCTATCCCTGATTCGTAATAACAGAACAAATTCTGGCTGTTGAAGAGAGTGAACACTAATCCAAGGCTCAAGCTCAAAATCACCAACAAATTTAATTAGTTTTTCTGCACCGAGGTCTGCCTCATGCAAAAATTTCACAAAAATTCATCAAAGACCTTTGAGTACTTCTGACAAATAAACCAGCGAACCTAGAAAAAACACAACTCACTGATCGAGGCAACAATAACAAGCATACACGATCAGACCTTGTAATGCAGCCTGGAGAACATGCCACCATCTCCGCATTTCTGCAAACTTATTCCTATCTGTGGCAGACTGCAAATTCACTCTCAAGCAAGAAACTCTGAATCTACAGCAAGAAGCCAAGAACAACTGTTTCACGAAAACTATCCCCGAGTTTGGTTAACTTTTGTGCTATCTTGCATATAATGAAAAACCAGCGACAAAAAGAAAAAGATACGCACTGGTTTTGATCGGTCCAGCGCATCCCTCGAAGTCCGGCCCAGAAGCAGATGACACGAAGTCAGGACAACATCCGAACCTCGTCTGTGAGCAGCCTGGTTCTAGCTCAATGTCACCTGAGCCAATTTCGTCGCCTTCATGTTTAGGGCAGCCGTCATTGCGCGGACCTGTACAACGCATGCAAGCAGAACACTTCTACACCGTGTCCCAAAAAACCGCAAATGCAGTTTTGTTGGTGCTAATTTTGTCGAGTGTGAACCGATTTTCAGAACTCTTTCACTGCTGGAAAAGTATAAAATTTGATAAAAAATACTTTGATATTTTCTAACACAATTTAAGAACGTTGCTGCGTTACCTTGAAAAATGGGAGGTCCAAATTTGTCAAACACAAAAGATACATAAAAATAGAATCATATCGTGTGTGACAACACAAAAATGAAACATTTTATGTTATATGGCTGAACGGATATTAATAATGTCTCATCAACAAACAGGCCACCGACTGACTTAGGCCAGAAACATAACCGTGTATGATAGTGGAACAGCCTGCAGCCAGATAGCACTGTATTGGATTCAGATAATAATGACTGCAACTTACAAAATTGCTCTTCAATCGAAGGCATACCACCCGCGTCCTTGTATTCAGTGTCTCGTCTCTTCTTTAAAGCCAGCACGTGGAGACGAAGACAAACGGAAGGCAGGCAGACAATCACAGACTTAGAGTCGCGACTGCTCTATTCTGCTGAAAGTCAGAAAACGTCAACGGTATCTCTTCTTGTGCATCGCATCACTGCCAGTTTTTCGTAGTAGACTGAAGACCGAGCTTTTTTCTCGCTCATACAGCTGTTCCGACTAGTACCATCAACTAACGCGTCGACTATTACGTGACTCTTTTTTTAACTGCTACGTGTCCTTGCCGTCTTAGGACTATATGCCACGTTAAAGTTAATTCGTCCACCACCATCATTATCATCGCATCACGCAGCTGCACACAGTGCTGTTAGATAATACGCGTGAGTGTCGCCTATATAACAGCCGTGCGACCAGCCAGTACACAAAACGTCTACTGCGCATGTCGTTGAAGCGAAGATCCCCGCTGCAAGAGGCCGCTGTACGTTTCTTACGTATTTAATAGACATCTTGATGTACATGTGCATATATTCACAGAAAATCGTAGGCTATTTTAGATGCACCCTGTACATGCAGGCCTATTAGAGCCTAACTGAGCCCACATATAGGTTAATGCAATCAACCAAGGACACATTTTAAATCGATGTCTTATTTAATGTATTTTCAGATGTTTAGCGTTATTAATTCTTGATTTCGATACTATAGGAATAGATTACTGACTTGCAGACCAGTTTTACCAGAAAGAAAAATTAGAACGTTAATTTGTGGCGTAGAGCGAAATGACCGAGAACAGTTCAGCAATCTCGCACCTGTTTGCTGACATGACAACGAAGGCAGCTGACATGATGCAAACTACAAGTAAAAATACGATGACAATGACACTGTCATCATATAGTGGCATAATATTTTTTTTCCACTGCACTGGACTAGTCATTGGAGTACTGGGAACAGCAAGCAATGCGCTTATCCTCTACGCTCTAGCGGCATGCAACGAGCACAAGAAGCACGCGCAAATTGTCAACCAGAATGCTCTTGATCTTTTCAGCGGCTTCTTTCTCCTCATTACTTACGTGGTCAAGCTTTGCAATATTCGCCTGATCGGAGCGCAGGGCTACTGGCTGTGTATTACGATACTCAGTCAAGTATTTGTCTCAGTGGGAACGCTTGGTTCAACAATTAGCATCGCCGCCATAACCATTGAACGCTATCTGAAGGTGGTCCATTCTAAATGGAGTAAGAAATGGCTGCATCCTTGGGTAATCTACTCGGCAATGGTATTTGCCTGGCTCGCACCGATTATAGTCAACGCACCAATGTTGTTTGAAACAAGCGCAGTGATAAACGGCGTCTGCTACGCTTTCGCGCTGTACAAGAACGACGAAGCTCGAATGGCTGTTCTTGGATGGTACGTCTCGTCTTTTTACATCCTGATGATATTCATTTTCACCTTCTGCTACTGGCGCATCGTCGTCGTCATTCGTCGTCAGGCAAGCGTGATGGCCAGCCACGGTGACGCAGGATCAAGCAGTACTCAGAGCCAATCACTGGAAATGCAGTCCATTAATGTCATCAAGACAATGATCTTCGTCACTGCGTTCTTCACCATCTGCTGGTTTCCTCACATTGCATTCAACATATACCTACTCTTCGAGGAGCAAAACGCGAATTTTGAGCTGCTCAACAATGTGGCTCAAGCGACGCATCTTACATCATACCTCTATAATGCCATGAACCCGTTCATTTATGCCACGAAGTTTCATCCTGTCAAGAAGATCCTGAAAGCTATGATTCCTTGCGGCAAGAAGACACCAGTTCAACCTCCTTACGCTCCGACGACTACAGGAACTCGCAGAATTACAAGCACTCGTCAGACACGCTTTTGACAGCGTAAACGCAAGCGAATGAGCGAAAAACTGCCAGTGTCCGTCAATGAGTAGGCCTATATACAGTTGACTGGTGTAGATGTTGTCTAGCAGTTGTTGTGCTGTTCTTGTTGCTTCATTTGCATATCGATATAACTGTAGACATGCACTAGCAGTATATTTATACACTGTGTACTCGAAAAAGTGAGCCCCATGGACGCTTTACAATAGCAGCCACAATACTGCACTGAATGAAGTGACTTTTATGCACATATAGCAACACTTAGACAATTCGTATCGTTTCTCTTTTAAATAACAAATGATACAAAAAATTCTTACAAAATTTAACACAGTCAACGCACTTCGTATACAAATGTCGTTTAGTGTAGTAAAAGTTTTACTTAATTTGGCACAGATTCTGATATGCATGCGGTTGTTACTTCAACATGTTCAGAGAGCTCACATTTTCGTTGACGCACTGTAGTAGTTGAATTAAATGTCATCGTTATAGGCTTAATGCATTGCATTTTATTATATTGTATCGACTTATACTCCACTGCTTATAATTAAACGTACATTTTCCAATGCGTGCACAGCATTTAGGCTACATAATTATTGCAGCCTTGATTGTATTTTGTGGTAGATCCACACTTTGTGCCATTGCCATACTATAATAATGTCAAGTTGTCATCAACCCACCTTGCACTGTTGACGGTGATCAGTTTGGATTTCCTCGCAGTTCGCTAGATGTTTGTTATTGATGCTGTGAACTTGAATGCTGTTGTATTGTAAACTTAGAAATACTTTAGTTAACGGACATTTACTGTGCTTTGAATGTATGTCGTGAGCAACAAAATGATGCTTATTGCACTGAACTCGCTTTGTACACTGTCAGAGGTAACTGGGAAGCGGTCGCAGCATCGAGTTTGGTTACCTCACCAGCGAGACAACAATGCACAGCGCGCAAACGCTACAAGCATCTCAGTAAACTGCTGCTCTGACAAAATCGACAAATTAATCAAATATAGCCTAGTAATGACTCAATGCGCTTACAGTAACAAGAGGCCAAAGTAATTTGGCGAAGGCCGCATCGAATGCGAGCAATGTTCCTATACGGTCCAATGCGCAAATTTTCTCCCACTCTTCCTCTCCGCGCCGTATGGGAGTTGGGGCCCCATCTAACAGAATACGCAGTGGGTACCTAAGAGTTTCCACCCCGAACGGGACCTCGATCCGTTCAATCGTTTTGCCTAGCGTAACCGCGTGACAGACGGACTGACACACCACGCTACGAGATCATCGGTCACAATAGGCCGCATTGTGCATGTTCTGCATTCCATGTGACTTAAGAACAAATAAGACTTCGATGATACTAGCAAATGATATAATTAGATTTGACGTTAACCGTCTTTACTCCTTATTCGCCGTATGTATCGTCATTCGTCAACAATAAGAAGCAAAGCAAAAATTAAACGGACACCATTACTAAAACATATATTTTCGTCCAACTTTACACCTACAAGGCGTTAACGCTTACACAGTCAAGTAATCGTGACGGGTTAAGAAACGTTTGCCCAAGGACAAACTGTTTCGCAGAGAGTATTAGCCTAAGTCCGGTTTTACTGTAAGACTACGTAACGTCGTCTTCATGGCAGACAAAAGACTTGAATGATGCTTAGGGCAAGACAGTAGAGGGATTAATGAGTGTCGCACAACACAGGAAGCTTGCTGTCTCACTCCAAATACCAGTCCTTCGGACCTGGCAAGCTTCCTTCCGCAACCCATTATCAAATTTGGGTTGTATTTGAACAGATGGCACACCAACGCGCATGTGCGACCACTTCGGGCCATCGAGCAAAGCAAAGCAAAAAAAGTTTAGACGAAGGCGCAGGCCGTAGCCTCTTTGTCCTCCAAATTACATAGAACATATTTTGTACAAATTGTACATTATTAATCAAAATTATTAATGAAACTTCTATAATCTATTCCGGTTAATTCAGCCTTGTAGTTATGAAGAAGATCTTCATTGCTCCAGAACTTGTCTAGCTTATTCTTAAAGGAGTCAGTACTAGCAGAGATGACAGATTCTGGCAAACTGTTCCAAGTATTTATTATTTGTGTACAGAAGAAATATTTCCTTAAATCATAATGACATCTGTGGTTGATTAGCTTTAAATTATGCCCCCTGGTTCTACAATCTTGATGTTTTTCAAACCTGAAGGTAACATTAGTGTCATATTTGCCTGTTAATATTTTAAAAACTTCAATCATATCACCTGTTAAACGTCTGTATTTCAATGTTGGCAATTTCAATTGCAGAAGCCTTTCTTTATGTATACAATAAATACTTAACAGTTAAGACCCACTTAGTTGCTCTCATCTGGACCTTTTCTAGATCTTTTATTTGACCTTGTCTATGTGGATTCCACACTGAGTTAGCATATTCCAAATGAGATCTGACTAAACTTTTATATAGTGTAACAAATGCCTCCTCTGCTAAATGTATAAAATTTCTCTTAATCAAACCCAGCATGGTGTATGCTCTGTTTATCTTCTCTTTACAATGAGAAGATAAACAGAGCATACTCCATGCTGGGTTTGATTAAGAGAAATTTTATACATC
>Ga0126335_1001619_pt1 | contig 12814 bp, 11 predicted proteins | sample OlaspJWI45metaG_FD_108409 | JGI IMG/M metagenome (GOLD analysis project Ga0126335, IMG submission 108409) | Marine gutless worms symbiont microbial communities from Oahu, Hawaii - Olavius sp. 1 OAHU.JWI-45 metaG | ecosystem: Host-associated > Annelida > Digestive system > Unclassified | place...
ACGACAGATTTCTTGACACGTCGCATCACTACCGTGGCAAGAACCGGATGAAGAGCTGAACAGAGACAAGCTTCTTCTGTCGAAGGTCTCTGGAAGAGATCGAAACGTCAAGGTAAATTAATGTGTGGTTGTGTTAGATGTAATTTCTATACGAGAGTTGTTCAGTTGCATTATTTCGTTAGCTTTTGTATGAAATAAATTTACGCATTTTGAGGTCTTCACCGGTTGTATAATGTCATTTATGCAGGTGCTGGTTCAACCTCTCAAGTCTATCGGCGGCACTCGACGCGTATGGCGTAAGATCCTCTTCTCGTGGCTACTGGCCCTGATATTTGCGGTTCCGCAACTCTTTATTTTCGTTCAGACTCAAGAGCGACGTTCGCTGTCCGACGGAACGCAGGATATAATTGTTTACGGCTGTAAGAGCGCCGGATACACAGCGGAGTGGCAGCGAAAGGTGTATTTTACCTTTATGACGTCATATATTTTAATCATTCCCACCTGTATTATGACGTTCTGCTACGCCCGTATCACGTGTGTAATCTGGTTGCGGGCCGGGGCGCAGTGTTCCGCGGCGTACGACATCGACATGCCTAGGATTCACTTCGTCACGTCTCGCCGCTCCCCCGCAGCGTCAACACCCGTCGGTCGTCATCAGACCGAGGAACCCCCACGTTGTCACAGCAGTTTGACGGTTAGGGTTAGAAACTAAAAATAGTTAGGGTTAGAGTTAGTAATGACAATTTAGCTCCACCCCTACACTTGTTCATTAGTATATACCTATCGTCACGACGCAGTTATCACAGGAGGTATATACGCATCGTCACACACTGCACGTGTTGTGGGACGGAACACCCACGTTGTCGTTCGTCACTCATGTCGTCGCCGTGTGCAGTCGGCATGGCCACCAAGCTCGCCGTTACGTCCAAGCGCAACGTCGTCAAGATGACGATGTCCGTGATCGCCGGCTTTGTCGTCTGCTGGACGCCCTACTTCGCCGTCAGCCTCATACGCATCTATTCCGATTATCGCTATCGCTTGACGACTGCCCTGTCTGTGAGCGAGCTAATGGCACTCGGTCACAGCGCCATTAACCCTTTGTTGTACATAGTCTTCTCGACGCGCGCCGTGCGTGCCGCCTTTCTCCAGCTGCGCCACCGTGTTCTGCCACGTTGTTGCCTTCGCCGGTGCGCTCGTAAGGCGCGGGGACGAAAGGCGGCGTCACACCGATCGTTCGTCGTCACCCCAGAACCTTCCACAGGGTCGAAGGATGGCGAAGGGAAGGCGACATCGGCAATCAGCGGGTGTCTGGCCTGTCGAAGGAAGCATCGTAAAGGGTTAAGGTCCGCTAACGCCGCCGGACAACGCGTCGTGGTTTTCACAGCGTCACGAGCGCAGCAGCAGCAACAACAACAGCATCATCATCACCACCAGTGTTATCCGCCGCATCAACTGCAGCCTCAACAGTCAAGTTACCACCTGGAAACAGCTACCGCCGGTGGCTGGCGTGCCACGTGGAGCGCGGATGGAATCCCGCGCAGTTGTCGTCAGACGGTCGTCAGTTCCAGATCCCGCTACGTCACCACACAGTCAGCGCCTTCCGGAGTTCAACGTGGAAACCGCCTGGATGCCGGCTCCCATCATACACTCCACGTCACCGGCGAGGGCCGTAGCGTAGTCCTAACACCATGACATTTTGACCACGACGAACTGCGTGCCTCCACTCATCTAGAAGTGAACAGGTGAACAACTGGGAATATCGACGTTACTTTACGCTGAAAATATACGTTACCTGGCTGACAACGCATAGGCCCTAGGTCGTTAGCCGAGATACTTAAGCCGGGGTTACGCGATGACCGTTTTTCTCTTTAAGTCTGCATCCATTTTAATGTATCTACTTTTTTACTTATTACTTGCTTACTTATTTTTAGTATTTACCTCCTTTTATATATATCTTTATTTCACCAAATCATGGTAGCAGTTGCCTAAATATTTTTAAATATTCTTTTGAAATAGCAAACGTTTTACTGTACTAAGGCCTAAATTTTGACAGTGCCATTTCACACCCTGCGATGCAGTGAGACTTTTGACACAGATAACACTTTTTCATAAACTTATCTGTGAAAACTGAATAACCCCAACTTTCATTTGGCAGATTTCAAGTGCTGCTGGATGACACCCCATATCGTGTGTCATTTAGCAACGACTTCATTAGTCACAGGTGCACAACACTGACGAACTGAACAGCGCTCGCTAAATGTTTGGCGTGGAATGGACCATATCGTCACTGAGGTGTAACTGACTAGTGGCGTGGACATCTTCAAACATGTGTGCAGGTGGATATTTTTAGCAACCGTTGAACAGTAGGCCTATGAACAAGCATTTAGCTGTACAGCACGAAAAATTTCGTTTTGTGGTCTGTCACTTTTTAATTCTTGTATTTTTTAACAAACTCGGAGTTTTAACTTCCCGTGGTTGTGTGGCAACGTGTATAAGGTGCGGCGAGAATTATTACATGGATTATCTAGCAAATTTCATGGCTTACCAGCAGTAAAAGAATTTTGAAGATCGGATAACATTTGGCTTAGTTACAACCAAATAAAAATTTCACGTTTTTGTAGCTCACTCACGGTGTATAATTAATAGCTAGGACGCAGAGCCAGCTTACGAGCACGACTGTGTTAAACCAAAACATCTGCACATTAGTGATAATGAGCGGACCTGACATTTCGTTGACTGACCGAACCGTCTTTGACGAGTTTCGTACCGGTTAACACGTGTGCTAGAAACTTAATCAACACATTTTGCAGTAGCAGCAGCAGCATTGATTGCCGCAGACACCTCAGTAAAATGCCATTGTCGCTTTTTATGACATCCGATTGGATTTGGAGTCAGCTGGTAGCATATCGTCTATAGTGAATAAAGTTCGTCATCCAAATATAACGTTGTTGCGCGGCTTAAAAAGTATTGTGTCCAGATTGTAATCAATAGTTTTTAGGTTTGCATGTATTTTAAAAAATATATTTTTAGGCTTTTAGTCATTACTGTGTTTTCGTGAGACTTGTGTGTTCTTGCTATTTGGTCTTTGGACAACAAGGTTGTAATAAACTTGATTCGACTTAAGTGATGGATCTGTCCTCGTATAAAATATAAATCACGCTGTCGAAGTGTAATTATTTTGCAAGAAATTAATTTTGCATCTGCCATCAACAACGATGACGCATCACGTCGATATAGCTAAACCTACAGGTACGTACCATGTCAGCCCCATTAGTTACTCATGAGACATTTGCGGTCTGCGATCTCGGCTGACGGATCGAATAAAGCGCATCGACTTGCCGTGTTAAACTGATGTCTGCATCATACAACGCCTATAAGCTACCCAAACTGAAACTACGTTCAGCGTGTCGCCGATTCCAGTCGGCGCTTCCACCGGATATCGTGGGTCCATTTTCTGTGACCCGACCCAACACGACCTAACGCAAGTTCAAAAATTTGGACCCAACCGACCCAACCCATATTAAACAGCAAACTTACAGCTTTGCGATGAAATCATTTATACACTTACACACAACATTTCACAGTAAGCATCAACTTAATAATGAATAATCAGCATGTAAACTTACGAAGTTTTTGTCACTACTGTATAATGCAACAAAATTGACTTCTAATCATTTTCTGTAGGCCTATGCCGCAAAAATTTAGAATTTGGCTAGTGTCGAGTGTCGACCCAACCCAACCCAACACATTAAAATCTGAAAAATCTCGACCCAACCCATTGGTCAACCCAACCCACGGACAACTGCTGTAGAGAACTGGATTGTTAAAACCGACGCTTTTAAAAAACCCTTCAGGTCAAACGTCCGAGTTACGAGTTGTTAAAAAGTTTTGATATTTTATAACATAATTTAATAGAAGCAATATTAAAATTTGCACTGTAGCTTGTGACGGTTAGGCTACGTAGCGTTAGAATGTTGGATGATGCCAAATTTAATTAGGTGTAACCAAACTTGTAAAAGACTTCCCCATCATTCCTGAATCTTTGGCCACTTTCAAAGCTATAAACCGAACTGTTTGAACAATCCTGCTGAATTTCAACCAATGTCCGCGCCTGGGATTCGATACGATGCCAGCATCGACATATGATCCGCTACAGCTCGGCGACTACTACTACTGCTACAATAGCCGTTAATTGTTAAACCTGATGAGTAGAGGCTTAACGTCCCACTCGACACTTTAGGTCATTTCGGGGACGATTTTTACAGGTCAGATGACCCAACCAACAGCGTCAAAACAATGAAGGAAGCCAGTTGGCCACTGAGATAGGCTTCAACCCCACCAGAACCACTCCACTGTGTTACAATATGAACTGTAGGCAACCGCCTAGGCTAATCACAGCGTAGGGGTCCCAGTGTGACAAAACTCCAATCTGCTATTGTTAAACCTAATCACAACCTCAGCATATGCTCGGGGACAAAAATGGAAAAAACCCTCCGGTAAAGTGTAATAGGCATTTTCGAGGAAGAACATTTCACGTGGTGTTTCTATAGCATTTTTTTCGTGCTGAATACGAAACTGCCGTATGCCCAGCTGAAAAAAAGTTATTATTTGCTCACAAATCGCAAAAACAAATTGGCGGGTCAAAAATCTACCACGAGTCAAAAAAGTAGTTCCCTAAGTAACATCGGCCTTAACTTTGTCAAATATTAACCGACTTAAAAAAATCTTTCAGTTCTGAAAAGCGTATAAAATTGAATACAAAAGCCATTAACACTTTCCTACAATTGCTTAAGACTGTTGCTACACTACCTTGGAAATTTAAAACTTTCATATATGCTGCAAATCTGGAAGAGAATGTATGCAAAATGTATTGGCAGCAACAGACATTTCTGAGAAAAAAACATTTTATGTGGTATTTCTATAAGATTTCGGGGTGCTGAATACGAATCTGCCATATGCCAAGCTGCAAAGTAATCATTTGCTCACAAATCATACGAAATGGCGGCAGGAAATCCACCGAGTGAGTCAAATATGTAGACCCCTAAGTTTAATCGGCCTTAGCTTTGCTAAACCTTGATCGTTTTCAAAATTCTTTCAGTGTTGGAAAGAGTACGAACAATGCAAATACTACATACTGTAATTCACAACTTTAGATAAAATAATCCCTTTATGGACACACACAAACATCTTGGTAGCAGAAACACACGCACTGTACCACCTAACTACAGAACAAGAATACCAATAATAAAAAAGTTGTTGCTTTACCGACAAAATTACAAAAACATAGACACAAGAACAGTTACTACTACTACAGAACACTACTACAACAACTCAAATTATTAGGCCGCATTGCATCGAATGCACAATATGCATAATATGCGGTCAACTGCACTGTGCAAAAACGGCTAAATCGATCAAGGTCCTATTCGAGGTGAAGACACTTGTCAATCCAAGGAACATCGTATTTGACAGGACAGGGGGTCCCGATCCCTCGAGGGGAGGGGCATAGAAACATCACTGCTTGGATTCAATGTGGCCTTCATCAAATTACTTTGGTATCTTGTTATTAGTTATTATATCTGCTTTTTGAAATACATAATCTGCCACAACAATTATAAAACAAATACTTTTAATGACACTCTCCGAATACAAAGTTCCTGTATCCAGTGTGTTCAACTCAAAAGTAAGTTTAGTTACATGTGACAGTGTGAAACACATACAAGCATTCAATTAGGAATTCGGACAAAGATAAGTTGTACTATACATCAACAAAAGGCCAAAGTAATTTGGCAAAGGCTGCACTGAATGAACCCCGCACAGTGAAGCCGAGTTGAGCCGCATAACAGACAGACTGACAGACAAACACCATGATCATCGGTACTGTAACAATAATCTGCATCTCATGCATTTGATGCAGCCTAAAAATGAAACCAATAGCATAAACAGGGCAACATTCAATAAGCAAACTAGTCGAATAATATGTTAAATGTAAAGTATGTTTAAAAAAAGACTGATGTAAAACAGAAGACAAAATAGTCTACACTGCGATACTATTACACAGCAAATGCCATAACATTTCTCTCAAAAAATTTTCTCACGAGACTTGCCGACAAGAGACTGCAAAATTATATCACTTGAAGGTAAAAAGTAAAAATTACAGTCCTTCTCGAGGCTCGTGAGTGACGCTGATCTCCACTTCGGCAGCCCTCAGCCAGACACCAACTTATCCTGCAAGACAATTGACACAAGGATAGTGCATCGTGTGGTGGCTGGTACCAAATTATACTACTTAGTGACGGAGGTACATAGGTGTAAATAACTTGCCCAAGGTTACTAAACAGAAGTACCCAGCTGAGACTCGAACCCGTGATCTACTGATCATATATCAGATTCTCCACTGAGTGAGGCACCGTGCCACATAAGGGCAAGTCTAAGTCAACAAAGAGGCAAAGCTTCCACTGCACTTACACTAGAAAGCCTAGAGACACGCATGAGTTATTACAAGACATCTGCATGTAGGAAGCAACTAAGCACAGTTACAAGACACTGTCCCCACAATCAAATACTGAGATCTTTTACAACATTCACCGTGAACCAGAAAAAGGTGCCACATGGTGTGACAGTGCTAATATTTATTCAGCCATATGACATGAAATGTTTGTTTTTTGTCACGTACAATGCAATTTTCAAGTTGTATTGTTCGTATTTTTAACAAATTTGGAATTCTGACTTCCCAAGGTAGTGCCGCTATGTGCTGAAGGTGTAGTATTTTTGTTACTTTTGCTTTCTAGGACATTTCATGTCTTCCAGAATGCATTTTAAAAAAATGGTTCAGCTTTGACAAAGTTAAAGCCGATTACAAAGTGGCACCTTCTTCAAGATCAGTACGTCACTTACACGGAAACGGTGTTGATATTGTTCGACTAAAATGTATGCAGTATCTGCTGTGGACAAAAGTACAAAATCTGTTACAAAATCAAAAAGGTATAGACACACATTATATCGTCAAGCAGGGCATAAAAGCACTAATCCTACAGATGAATGAAGAGAAAGACATGTTGTGATGAAGAATTTGTGAACCTGCTGCCGAACTATTAGCAGATGATTTTCATTTTTAGCTCAGCTGGCTACTAGCTTCAGCTCAAATCAGTTTATCATATAGAATGGAATGCTGAGCGTCTGTCTGTTAACCAGGGTATGGGGGCTAGACACAGACTTGTAACCTTGTGTGCAGAAACATACCGATGAACTCTGATCACAAACCCAAAACACCCCAACCTACTTAAAGCCAGCTGAGTGTATGACATCTGCCAAAATACCGGATCTAACCGTTCAGAATACTCTTCCTGAGTCAGTGAGTAATGTGCAATCTACCACGTCCTTTAAATGTCATCACAAGAGTAATGTGTTTAATGTCTTACATTAAATTTACGTGCTTGTATTAATTGTTTTTGAGCTTCTCATGCCTGCAGGTTCACTTCATTCTACGTCAGGCACTAAATAGCTAGCTTATAATGTAAATAAATAAACAAAACTGCACTCATCATTCACAATGGTGTATAAGCATCACTCTGAAACTGCACAAATAAAAATTCTGTGATTTTACACTATAATGAATCACATATGCCAGCTTGCATAGTTACATCATCCAGTCAGCTGCTGTAACTGTTGAAGCTTGTGGATGTGATTCATTATAGCACAAAATCACAAAATTTTCATTTTTCATGCACAAGATTTAGTAATCTGAAAGTTGCAGTCGACATAGACCAAACTCTTTCATCTGAAAATCTGCTAAATAAAGAGTGTAAGCAAGCAACAGCGATAAGACAAAGACAACAGTTTTGTAAGCAGTACAATAAGAAGGAAAATACCAGTATATCTGGGAAGCAACGTGATACACGATCTTAACTGTATAAGAAAGAAATTCCTTAGGGTTGTTATATGCCATCAGCATGTTGCTTCATTTGTAGATCACTGCCCAAAATTGCAGCAAATAATGGTTCTGTTATTAAGTGAGTGAGTGTGTAAAGGCTAAACATCACACTCAACACATTACAGGTCACTTCGGGGATGGTTTTTACATGCGAGATGACCAATCAACAACATGAGGCACTAAGGAAAGCCTGCTAATGCACTTTTACAGACGAAAACAAACAGTTTGAAAAACAGAACATCATAATATGATTTCCACTGAAAAACACAGACATCACCGGCCCCACATGCTGCCAGTGATATTACTCGGTGGTCAGAGACTGTGGATGAGTGATCCGGCAGTTGCTGCAGTAGGTGGACTGTTATCTGTCGTCACAACTCCTTCAATATTCAGCATCACCACGTCGTTGCTGCTGTGAACGTCTTTGTCATCCGGCGGCAGATAGCTTGACTGACGAAACATGTACGAGATGTGGCGGCACTATGGTACAACAGCAACACAGCATATTATTTATCACAAAACTGTTGTAACGCAGACAGTACAACACACAGAACTTTTCATTAGCCCACTAAAAATAGTTCATAAAATGGATAAACAAGTAAGTGGCTCGTATTTACATCAACACACCATTCTGCAGGTAAGTCTTACAGAACAATCAACAACTGCTGTCATATTAAAAGAACAACAACCGAGCAAAATTCATAAAATAGCAAATAACCCCAACACAAATGAATCCTTGTAATTATTATTAGGCTGCACTGAATGCATGAGATGCATACTACTGTGACACTGACTGCATTGTGTGGACATTGGTTACTACACTACTGTAGCCACTTACTGAATTCATGCTTGATTTAACAGCTGCAGCAGTTTTAGTAATAGTGTCTCAGAACAGTATCATTACGTTAACTCAGACTTTGTTGAGCGAAGAGAATAATAACATTGCAGCAGAGTGAGAGAAACAAACCGTGAGGCAAGCAACAAAGGTGCCGAGGATTGCTCCAGCCAGCACATCACTCCAGTGATGCTTGTAGTCACTAATACGTGACAGACCAGTATACACCGCAAGATAGACAGCGACCACTTGTATCAGATGACGAAGCAGCTTGCTGCCAGACCACGTGAAACGTGCTTGAACATAGAACTGTCATACAACAAGACTGCTGTTCAGCCAAAGCCAGATTACTCGCATCTAACTGTTGCTTGTCTGTAGCTTATGCTAAAGCCGGTATAAAAATCAATTCTACTGTTCAAGTGTAACCTTGATCTTGGCCCTAAACACTGACTTCAATACTGAAACTTAACCTAGACATTCCGAAGACATACCTGCATAAATAGTTTCTAAGTAAGTAAGAAAGAAGTCTTCTAAGGTGCTAACGTATCACACTGTCACAAAGTGTTGGATCAAGGCATGCAAAGTTAAGAGTAGGAAGAGATAAACAGACATACATATGCTGTAAGTTTCAACCAGTCTACTTCCCAACTGTTCTATTACCAAATGAAGCAGTTCTATAGCCAGTCGTGTAAGTGGACATTGGACATGTACCAACACTGAACAGATGGCTATGCTACATATCTATCACAAAATAAGGCTGCTTTAGTGCACAAGGCAGACGACAATATCTGTCAATGGCTGGTCAAAGAAGCATTTGTGTAACATGGCAAATGAGAAATGATTCAGATCTGTACATGCAGAGTAGAGTAAACATGGAGAAAGAATGGTAACTGAGTACAACTGCAGGGTACAGACCACAAAAAAGACGGCACAGTAAGCAGACACTGATGTATGTCCAGAGAGAAATGACAATCTGTCAACATTCACACATCAGCAAACAATGTAGCACCGGCACACAGCACTGAAAAACTGTCCAAAATGTTAGCTCTGCCTTTAGATTACAGAAACCTCAATGCTAACTCTACAGCCATAAAGTCAATGTACAGAACTCTAAAGTTATACACATTCAATGGATTCACACTGTGTGCTACGAAGTTACTGTCTATGCTAACAGTTCATTAATGCTGGGTTTATTAATACTGCCTGCAACGTTTTCACAAGATCTCATAGATGACGTTGTATCACGTGTAAGCCTATGTGTGTAGGTTTTATTGTTTTCACTCTGTCTCTGGCATGTACTTTGTGTAGGCCAACAATTGTTATAATAAATAAATGAATTTATGGACCAGTCGGCCCTCCACATAACTTTCCCCACTGGCCCCCAACCCCCAAGACCCTTGCCCCAAATTTGTTTATTCCGGGGCACCCGAGTTACCCTAAAAATTTGGAGACAATTGCTCCTCCCGTTCCCTCGCTATAAGCTAATATACAAACAAAAACACGTACTGCACTCAGTTTTACTACAGGTATATAAGCTCTAAAACAGCAAAAATGAAAAATTTGTGATATTACGATATAACGAATCGCACGTGCCAGCTTGCACAGTAACATCATCAAATCGTCTGCTGTAACTGTGTAAGGTTAAGGAATTCTTTGTGCCGAATAAATTTGGCAATATCCTACTTTAACCCAGTGACAGGGCTGTTAGAGTTAGACCCCAAACAAATGAGTTAAACAGGCATACCCAACCTGTTAACAGCAAAAATTCGACAAACAATCTGTGATATCTCGGAAGCAAAATACAATGTTTGGTAGTATTAATCACTAACAGGAAGTCATATATCGGCTTTCCACTGGTACCAAAATTAGTAACCTTATGGCACTGTGGCCCCTTTGTGGCACAATTCTACCTCCGGTCTAATTTTGCTGCTAAATTTGAAATCTGCACTTCAACTTGCTATTTGATTACAAAGTTTGGTGTGGCTTATGCCAAGTTTTGTGCGTGTTTGGGGCAAAAATTGGCTGCTGTAATGCAAACTTGTAAAATTTTGGGGGCTAGGTGGAGTGGGGGTACCCATTTTTGGTTGAGACCCCCAAAGGACACATCCTTGGTCAGAAACATGCATTTTGGTATATAGATCGTTGAGACCGGTCAAGAAATGCAACCTGTAAGCATGATGACGAAAGCAAGAAAAGAAATCCAAAGATGAGACAAATCACCCATTTGTCCAGACCACCTACGTACAGTTACCCTACCAAATTTTTTACGCGGCGTGGGGTCCCGGACATAGTCATATATTCTAAGTTTCACTGAAATCAGTTCGTGGGTTTCGGCTCCATGAGGGGCCAAAATCCGCCGTTTTCCTACACTTAGCACTATGGCTTATATAACAGGTTAGGGCTACCACCCAACCTGTGACAGACAACATGTTGCTCTGCCATACATACCGGGAGTCCAGCTGCTTGGCATCTTCTGGCAGAGTGCATGTGAAATTGTCGACATAAACATAAGTTCCAGGAACATGACCATCACACATGCCAGCACTGATGTTGGGTCGACAGACATCAAGGAAATGTGGACGCAGTCTTCCAATGGAGTACTTGCAAATATCTGTGATTGCCTGGTTCACGGCGGCACCAAACAGCAGTGCACCAATCAGCTTGTAGCAGCTGACGACAAATCGAGGAACGGAACAAGACGCCGTCAACTGGTATAATGGCTTCTCCGCTAATGGGTGGTGTGGATATCGCTCGTGAATGAACTCCACAATGATAATCTGAAATGTATTGGAAAAAACTCAGAAAATGCAATGTCCAGCCACTAAGCAAAGAGCTAGTTAAAGTTCTTCTGCAGTTAGAAAAGTCCCTGAAAAGTACGGTTAAGCCGATACTGGTATCGTATCGAGTAGGAATCGATACTTGATGGTATGGATGGAGCAGTATCGAGTATCTACGATACTAAGCCTGTACTCGCCCCTGATACCAACAGAGGCAGTCTAGTGTGGCTACTGCAAGGCTGAAGTGATCACATGGTTTACACACACAGTGACGCATGCATGCAGGCACCAACCTCAATACAGCAACAATAAACAGCACTATAGGCCTAAATGTTTGATCCCAGGGGCTACATGAACATACCCAGTCAGCAGCAGGACGCCACTGCACCCTCTCAGTTAAGTAGACACAAGCTTCTCCCCTTTACTTAACCAGGCCAAACCAGACCACTGGCACATTTCCATTGCCGGCGGCTGCTGCGGCAAAACTTTGTAGGTGGTCTACTTCACACGTCATGCATGCGTTAGCATCCGCAAACAAAAGCCGCCAGACTGGCAGCCAGCAGTAACAGTCGTGGCTCTCAATTGCTACACAGTGAGATGCCATTATAACATCACTGAGAGTAGTGGTATCGGTACTGAGTATCAGTATCGATCAGTGTCAGGTACTGAGGTATGGAGTATAGGCATCAGTGATGGTATCATCCTTACCCTACTGAAAAGTCTTCAAAAAAATCCACTGAGAGATCATATACAAAAAAATTCCGAGTGCAAAAATATGAAATCAGCGAGTAATTAGTAGTATTAGTATGAATTTGATCTTTGTGGTGTATTTAATGCATGTATTAACGGGTTCTTTAATCTATCCATTCATCCATTTCTTTTATACATATACATAATAACAAGACAGTACTGAGTACAGCACAACAAAAAAGCAAGTAAATGCACTTACTGTTGCAACTTACGACAATTCCAAAAGTAGCAATAGTATTGTAGTGAATATTGCAAGATTATTCACAATTCCAAAAAATCATCCAGGCTTCTGTACTCCTAAGAATTGTAACATCGATCGGTTTGACTTGACAGAGTGTATAAGAACTTACAGTAATTGCTGGAACCAGTAATCCAACAACTCCAACTGCCCACCATGGAATTGTGTTGCTCTTGTACGGGTACCTGATGGAATCATCATCACAGAAGAAGCCACGCTGGAATGGCCGAATGTGTCCAAATTTAAACACAATAGTTGGTATAAAAACTGCAACATACAAC
>Ga0126335_1001620_pt1 | contig 12812 bp, 7 predicted proteins | sample OlaspJWI45metaG_FD_108409 | JGI IMG/M metagenome (GOLD analysis project Ga0126335, IMG submission 108409) | Marine gutless worms symbiont microbial communities from Oahu, Hawaii - Olavius sp. 1 OAHU.JWI-45 metaG | ecosystem: Host-associated > Annelida > Digestive system > Unclassified | place...
CAGAACTCACCATTTTCTTCTCTGGCAGTGGCTGTGACCATCACCACTACTCCTTTTTCTGTTCCACGGGGTGGAAGGCTGAGTTGACCTAGTTGGCTGGTTTCATACCTAGATGGTTTACCCGCCCGAAGGTGGTCACCCATCTAAGTACGGACGTGGTCCGATGTTGCTTAACTTTGATCAGACCAACATCGCTGACTATTACACCATGCCACTAACCTCTGGAGCTGATGCAGAACTGTGCACTCACAGTGATGGATGCAAGTATAGGATATTGGATTGTTGAAAAACATAAAGTAAGTTGTAATTTTATTGTTCTAAGACATTGTTTCGTGCATGATATGATGTGTAATTGTGATGTCTGTAGGACGGTCCGTTTGTGTGGGAGAAATCCATCCAGGGTCACATTCTGGGCTCGTTTTTCTACGGCTACGTGATCTCACAGATCCCGGGTGGTCTGTTGGCAGAGCGGTTTGGTGGTAAATGGATAATTGTCGGGTTTTTGAGCACGTCCACAGCTGCGACATTTCTCACTCCGGCTGCATCCCGTATTAGCTTCGGCCTTCTGATCGTGCTCCGTGTCTTGTGTGGCATTGGCTCGGTATGCTTCAGCTGTTGTTGCAAGAAAGATGTCATTTAGAAACTTTGGCTGCACAGTTTGTATCAACTTGTGTACTAAAGGCTTACAATGTATCCATTTCTTCTGCTGTTTAGCTTCACCTGCCCCACAGGGAAACGTATGAGAATTTAGGTATTACTATTGTTCATAGATTTCTAGTTTTAACAGTGCGATTGGAGTGGTGTTGCAGTGATTGTTACTGAATAATCTGTGCAGGGCGTAATGTTTCCGGCAATGCATGCAATGCTTGGTCAGTGGGCGCCTCCACTGGAGAGATCGTTCCTTGGAAGCATGGTCGTGGCAGGTTGGTCACTGCAATAGCGCAGAATTTAGTGAATCATTGGTGTGAATTAGTGATTCTATTAACGTCTACAGTGTCAGTTGTCAGGTTCACGTTTGTTGTGTTTTTATGTGCAAGCTATTTACATTTCAAATAAATAAACTTCTCTGTCGGACAACTTTTTTGAATCGTGATGTTTACCTTATTAGGCATTCTCAAGCAGACGCTGTCAGCATTGTTGTCCTTATTCTGAAGCAGGATTGTTGTATTAACTGTTCTGTCTGGTCCACTCGTGGATCTTGACGTTGCCTGCACACATTCCGTTGCAGGAACAATGATGGGAAACGTCGTGTCTCTGCCTCTGTCTGGACTGCTGTGCCAGTACGGCTTCAGTGAAGGATGGGATTCCGTCTTCTATGTTATTGGTATGTGCTTGTGGAATGTTATTCAGCACCTTAGGTGTGGTGTAATAGGAAAAATAACTAGGCTTAACTGTGGTCGGCCCATGATAAAGTTTGTTTATATTTTATGCATTGTAGAGTGCACATTTAGGCCCTGTGCTTAAGTTGAAAATATGTAGTTTGGAACAATCATCTGTCCCTATTTTATAAGGAAAATGGCCATAGGAGAATTTACTGTCTATTTTGTGGCATTATTCTGAAATTATTTACATTTCTGGCTTTTGCTATTTGATGTTTGATGGAACGGTGTAGTGGGTGAGTGAACAGAGGTTTAACGTCCCACTCAACACTTTTTAGGTCATTTTGGGGACGATTTTTACAGGCCAGATGACCCAACCAATGGCGTCAAAGCACTGAAGGAAGCCAGTTGGCCACCAAGATAGGCTTCAGTCCCACCAGAACCACTCCACTGTGTTACAATATGAACTGTAGGCAACCACCTCTAGGCTAAGCACAGCGTAAGGGTGCCAGTGTGAGAAAAACCAAATCTGCTGGACCTATAAGCTGCCTAGAACATCGTGCAACAAGAGTATTGCACTGTGGTGTAGTGGTTAGTATCGTTGGTCTGGTCAATAAAGTTAACGCTGGGCCCGGTTAGTACTTGGATGGGTGACTGTCTTCGGACTGGTAAACCATCTAGGTATGTAATCAGCCAACTAGGTCTACTCAGCCTTCCATCCCTCCTGGGTCGGTAAAATGAGGACCAGCTTTGGCTGGGAAGGCAAAGGCATGGTTCATACCGTACGCGGATAAATGCATGGGTTGCAGGTAAAACTGTGAAAACCCATACAATGCGTGCCATTCCTTTAGAGCTTCTGAGGTGGGCTTCCGACTAAGAGGCATCATAACAAGTGTCACACCTTTTTGCAAACGTTTTCTGCAGTGCGCCCGACATAAGTTTTCGACTTTCCTGTTTCCACATTGTGCACTTGGACGTTCTCTGTTCGGGGAAATTTCATCTAGGTTCTTAGGCTGCATCGAATACATGAGATGCAGACAACTGTTACCGATGATTGTGTTGTCTGTCTGTCAATCTGTCTGTCTGTCACACGGCTCAACTCAGCGGCTCATGCAGTGTGTGTGGTGCATCCGCTGCAGTCTTTGCCAAATTACTTTGGCCTCTTGTTTAACGCTCTGATCACCCACGGATAAAACAAGAAGTAGTGAGGTTAATCACTTTGCAGTCAAAATATGGAATTTATGGTGTGTAGGAATAACGTCTACAATAACAATAATACTGTGGATTCTGCTGACCAGCAACACTCCAGCTGAACATAGACGCATTTCAAAGCAGGAGCGTGAGTTCATCTTGGACAGTCTGAAAGGCGAGGTCGTCGACGCCCAGCCTACGGTATTGATCAGTAATTAATGTTAATGTAGTACACTTTCAGTCAGAAAATAGAGAGTTACGTTTTTATCTCAAGTTTTGAATGAGAGCAGGCTATCATAACTCATTCACGCTATCTTTCTGTTTTAGTTAGAATTACAAATTGTGAGTAGCAGTGAAAATAACACAACAGACAGACAGAAAAAGTGTTGTAAAATGTTCATACCTGACCATCTGCTATCAGAAACACCAGTTGTAAAGTTAAGCAGCGAACAATGATGAAGTTTATTTGCCACAAACAACAACTACCATTTTATGGCCTTTGTTCCGGGACTACTTGGGTAGGCCGGTACCAGAAGAAACACTCACCCACTCACACCCATCCTGATCATCGGACAGCCTTTCTCCATTTGCAACGATCCATAGCATCCACTTTGTTCAGTTTACGTGTTTTACAGTCCTCTCAGACAACCTCTCTCCAGGTCCTCTTTGGTCTAGGTCTAGGGCCCTCAACTTCATACTCCATACATTTCTTCATCCAATCATCATCATCTTTTCGCAGAAGATGCCCATACCAATGCAGCCTGTTTTGCTGCAATACCAATGTTATGTCATCTATACCTAGTCTCTCCCTCAACTCCTTACTTGGGAGTCTGTCTTTTTAGCTTAACACCACACATCCACCTGACCATTCTCATCTCTGCTCATTGAAGTACCACCACAGCCACAAAGGCAGTACCAAATACAGTACAAGGCATACAATATAATAGACAAACTTAGGTCATCAATACTGTATTAATGAAACTTGGTAATAATGTTCTTGATATCATACACTGACCAATAACTAGTCGTAGTGATATGTCAAGAGAGTAAACTCCTTTGTCGTACTAAGACTGGCCTAGCATGCTTGCAGAACACCATTCTTTAAACTATTAATCTTAGACCAGAAAGACAATTTGCATTCATCATACATATGAACTAAGTCCATCCTACCACACAGTGCTTGCAATAATGTCATATATATACAATTCAAGCATTAGACTAATGTGTCAAATAAAACTGTTCGTGACCAGAAATGATAAATGGTACATGGATTCAAGCTGTAAATGTTGAGCCTCAGGTATGCCTATCAGCCTGCGGGCCACCTGGCTACAGTCCAAGGACCACCATTGGGGTGCGGGCCACAGTTTGAGAACCACCGCAGTACATAGGGAATAAATTTGTGTTGAATGACGTTTCGTTTTTAAATTTTGCATTTAAATGAGTGGTAGTAGACTCAAATGCTTTCTGCTTTGTTACTGCTACTAACTGTTTCTCTTGCTTATGATTTAACCGAGTTGTTGTCAGCTATAAACTGACAAGTTTTGATTTAAAGTAGTGTATATATTATGTTGACAGCTGTGTGAGATGCCATGGCGCAAGATATTCACATCCGGACCAGTTTGGGCAATCATCATCGCCAATTTCTGCATCGACTGGGGCCTGTACACTTATCTAACCAACATTCCAACATTCTTCTTCGAAGTGCTCTTTTTCGACATCCAATCGGTAACTTTGTCTGGAGGTTCTCTATTATGGCTTCTATTGTGTATGAAATTGACGCAGTGTAGTGCTGCAACTGTTGTGCTTGTGCAACTGTTGCAGCTGCTGTTTGGCACTGACGAGTGATAGGCACATTGCAATTTACAAGTAGGTTGCAAGCTTGCAGCAAGCAGTTGCAGTTGTACTCATGTGTCGTAGGTTGTGCACAGATTATGTAAATGTAAATTACTGCAATCTGTGACATTTTAAAATGCATTCTCATAGTTGATGCTTGGAATGAATCTTTTTCTATCTTGTTTTATATCTAACATTGTATTTTATATTCTGTAATACATTGCTTCTATTTAGCAATATTCAGATACATAATTCAGCTTATGTCGGGTAGAATGTTATCAGATGCATTGTGTGTGTTGTAATTTCAGAACGGCTTCTTCTCTGCTCTTCCATTTCTCGGTCTGTGGGGAGCCGCAATTGTTGTACCACTAATTGCGGACAAGCTGCGTTCCACTGGCATCATGACAACCATCACAGTCAGAAGACTATTCAACACCTCTGGTAACCACACCGGCTCACAACTTGCTGTCTTTTGTTCCAGTTTACTTTCTGTTTCTTGGCATCATTTTATGTATTTATAGATAAGGTATGCTAAACTCACTTAATAGCCAAATCTGTGGTTACAGATGTGAGTGCCATTCTGCAGGTCATGAACACAGTTTTTGCACGATGTTCTTCCTCACTCATACTTTTATTTCATATTGCTCTTACTGCGCAGGATATTGGCCACAAAAGCTTACAGGTTTGCAGCTGCTGTAATGTGGAATTCTTGTCCACAAAACTTCAGGCTATTACCTTCTATTAGCTCATTAAAACACAGTCTCAAAACCCACCTCTTTTCCATGGCTAGTCATGTTTCCTACCTTCCTACGCCAGCACCTCTGACTTGAGCTTGCTTGATTTTGTGTGCTATACAAATTTTATGATAATAATATTATCCGGTGGTTGAAGTAATTTGACAAAGGTTGCACCGAATGACCCCGCCGGGGCCCGCACACAGCCAATTTAAGCCACATGACAGACAGACTGACAGACAAACAACGCTAATAATAGTCTGCATATCATGAAATTCCATGCAACCTAATAAGACAAAATCATTAATTTTTGGTACGCTACAAAATGGTGGCGGTGACACTGACCATAAAGTCAATTAGCAACTGATGATATCATTGCCACCGTACATCACCTGCATCCGATATAAGCCATCATGTGCTTGTCGGTTGACTGCAGGTATGTTTGGTGCCGGTTTGTTTCTGATTGGGCTGAGTTACCTGGACTGTACTCAGACAGCACTGGCTGTTGTGCTGCTGATATCGGCTGTCACTATGAGTGGCTTCGTCTACTCAGGCTACTTCGTGAACCACATGGACATTGCACCGCAGTACGCAGGCACACTCATGGGCATCAGTAACGGCATCGGTGCAATGTCGGGCTTCATTGCTCCCTACATCGCAGCAACTGTCACGGAGTCGGTTAGTCAGTTTCGTCCTGTACTTCCGAGCAGCAGTTATTGAATAGTCTGTGGCAGAGTTTTGTAGAAAAATATGCGACATTTTATTTCTGACTTCGAAGAGTGTGTGGAGACTTAACATCCCATGTTGAAGAACATGTGTAGATTGTATAACTGAAGTCTTCTTAGAATCTTTCTTAGGATAGATTTGACTAGTTGGCCAACTAGAATGCCAGCAACAATCACAGAAAATTGTTTCAACTCATGTCAGTGTGTTAATGAGGTGCGGGATTGTTAATTTGTGACATACAGTCAAACCTCGTTATCTTGCCCCTCGTTAACTCGCCTCTCCCTACGCCAAAGCCCAGGACGGATTTCATCCGTGCATTTTGCCTCACTAAGTCACACCCTCGCCTATCGCCACAATTTGGCCAGGTACCAGTGGTGGCAAGCTGACGAGGTTTGGCTGTAACTCTTATGGCAGCGGTGGCTTTGATTATCCATATCATTATGCAATATTATGATTGTGTATGTTTGGCTTGGTTGTAGCGCACGCGCGAGTCTTGGCAGATTGTGTTCTTCATAGCTGCCGGAGTGTATGCATTCGGTGGCATTATTTTCTGCATTTTTGCCTCCGGCACGATCCAACCGTGGGCCATCGACAATGCCAAGAACACAAGCGAACTGGAGGTGATGGCTGTGAAGAACGGGTCTGGAGATCACGGCCCCATCTACAGACCCAAGTCGCAGTCAAATGGTGCACTCCCAACTGATCCCATGTTGACCGAGAATGCTTAAATGCTGTCGGTTGAGTTCATATCAGGATGTGGCGTAATGCATTCATTCATTTACAACTACATGAATACAGGACTTTGGGTTTTCTTACTTGTGTAGTATGGACGAGAGAAACAAGAAAGCATTAGCTGGCTAAAAGTTTAAGTACTATTAGTCATTGAAGTCTTGTTATTTTGTTTTGTTGAACTGCAAGAGTTAAGCAAAAGGTACATGGTGATGGCTGCAGAAAACATATCTTAGTTTTATCGTACACAGGGCAACAACTTGTAAGCAAAACGGTTTTGAGTTTGAGTGATTTTGCATTGTTATCCTATTAGTCGTTGTAGGTGAAATCGCATTTGTCTTTATTTGAGTGTTAACCGCCATGGCTACAATTTTGTAATGCGTGCATTGCCATTAACTCGCTCACAATGCTGATTGTGGTTTTTTGTGAGAATTACATTTTTAAAAGTAAAAGGAAATGTAAAATAAATGAATATTTTTATGGTTCTTTAAACTCCGTAAGATGCAGAAGCTTCAGTACTGGTTCGCTGCCGTAACCCTATGATTCATTGATGCATATGAATGTTAATGTTGCGTACTTAACGTGGAACACTGACATTTTTTGCACTTTGTAAATAACATGTACTTTACTTATTTCTGTTATGGGACGATATGGTTTCATTGAAAAGCAAGACATACAACAGAAGGTTTTTTCCCTGTAGACTGTAAGTGTATTTGTTACATGAAACATAGTGTATGTAACATTCATACAGAGGATGTTTATGTTGTTTTTGTTATTGTTTTAAAAAAAAACTAGGTAGTCATTAAATGGTCTCAGTGAGACGTCTAATATAGAATGCATACCATTGTTTAGTGTATAATTAGTTTCTGCACTGTTGCGAATTCGTTGGAAATGAGTGAAAAGAAAAATGCTGACAACGTTATCATACTCCAGTACTTACTATCTTTACTGCGTGAAATCGGACATGTCATCCTTGTGTGACCTAATCAGTCTGGCAATCGTGCTCACCACTGTCAACACTTTGCAGAATCTGTTTGAGATTGTCACACATTTGTGATCCTGTGTACATATTTTCAATGTAATATGATCCGGTTGTGGTAACAATATTCACATTTTTGGTCCATATGTTACTGCCGCTTCATTGTGTGTTTAGACTTGGTTGACTGGCTTTCTAACTGTTGATGTTAATATTTTTATGGTTCTTTGCTGTCATGTCAGCATTATTATGTCTAGACAGGATTATCATTTTGTGTCTCACGTAGACGTTTATGTATTACCGATATGTTGTAACCATGTATTGTGCCTTGGCAGACTGTAATTATTTCGATTATGTGTGCCAAGGATGTTAAGTTTTTATTTGTGTTCGTTGCTGGTACTGATTTCTCTGACAGCAGGATTACTCAGAAAGTTATAGCTGCAATTTATGCAATGTTGGGCCTCAGGACAGGATTATTTTATAGACTTCATGAGTGATCTGGATCCTATATTCTGGAGCTGGAGGGGGTGGCTTAACTATGTGAAGCGAGTCACCTGGACCAGTATTGTGCATGCTGTGGTCACTATTGACATACTTTCTCTGATAGTATTTTAGTTAGTGAACTAAAATGTTTGACAATATTGGATGTTGCACGATGTACATAGAGAGATAGTTTGTTGTAATGTCAGTGACTGACAAGGATCATCGAGATTGTCGGGTGCTGGGAGTGTTTCTGTCTCAACGTTGTTTGCTGAAATCATGCAGCACGATTTGTAAGTCTCCAGACCTATAATTAGGGTTGGGTTAGGTGCAACTGTAATACCCCAAAACTATTCAAAAATTACGAACAGAAGTGGCCACTGTCTCCACCACCTGTTGCCGGCGAAGCATGAGACAGTTACTAGTCATCTTTGACGTACTGTAAAACTACCTCATTTGTTTGCTGGGGCAGATTCAAAAATTCTTGTATTTGTTTTGGATTTTCTAATTATCAGTAGCTCATTAATGGTACGGTACGAGGTGCATGTGTATTATATGTATGGATATTTGCATGTCCGTAATGCTGTTTGTCTGTGGAATGAATCGTTGCTAAAAATGGCTACATATATGCCTAATGTTATTCACAAACATGTTGTTGTGACTAGTAACATGGACTAATGCAGTTTATGCATGGTTCATGTGCATATAAGTATTTTTGAGTGAATGATGTACTCTTTACCATACTGTTTTGATACAACTGTTTGCTGAGAAACACCATTCCAGGAAGACAGTGATAGGACAACAGTAATGCAAACGATACCATTAAGAGTACTTTTTGACATGATATAACGAGGCCAAAGTAATTTGGCAAAGGCTGCACGAATGCACCACACACAGTTGAGTCACATGACTGACAAAACTGATGGACAGACACTACACGTATCGATAACAGTAGTCTGCATCTCATGCATTAGTGACGAATGTAGATGAATATGAAGCTGTGAACAATTTGCATGGACATAGATTTGATTCTGCCTGTTCTACTATGCATCTCCTATTATGACAAAACATTTAAATTATGATGCAGTCACATCACAGAAAATAAATGCAATATTAATAATACACAGTAACAATAATGCATATGTAACATATACAACGAAAATATAAGAACAAAATACTGGAATTATTTTATCAATTACACAAAATGCAACAATTATCAAAAATAAATCAGTGTGACAGTAGCAGCCTCTAAATGAATGCATTCAAGCACATGTTGAAAATGCATATTCACTTGGTATCGGCATTAAATTGGCAAAAGAATGTCTATATTCAACATGCTGAGCACAGTGTTGGGCAATTGTTAAAGGCACATGATGCTGTCACAAATGTCGTAATAAAAAATATTGAACGCTGTAACAGTTTTAATCGAAGGACAAAAACTGCTCAAACCAGCAAGGCTACCATAACAGAAACCTCTCAAGTCAAAGCCAAGTGTCATTGGCAATCTGCATTTAATTTTGAACAATTTTTGTAGAGAGCATAATCGTAAGAAACCTCTACAATGCACTGGTCACACAAAGTTGCGTTCAATTTTTTTTAACGCATCAACATTTGCTTTCCAGTTGCGGAACTACGATACTGTAATTTCTGACTCAGGAATTTGCAGTTTATTACTAATTTTGTCACAACAAGTTCTTGTTGGCCCCTAAACAAATATTCATTGGCGATCCATCAGCAATTTAGTGGCATAACCAACTCCCGGCTCAGTTACCGTACCTAAGTAAATGATCACACCACATGTGCCCAAGACAAGTAAGGTATATTTAACGTTCACGATACTTTTTTACTCCATTGTTTCAATCTCCCAAATGGTTCAGACAGATCTAGTGCACCTTCGTGAGAACCTCGTCCCCGAAGCGCTGAGGTATGGTACACATTATCGTAGGTTCTCACAGTTTTACCTGCACTCCACACTTTAATCCACAAATAGTATGATAGTTGACGATAACCTATGTACCTGTGCCTGGAATGACAGCATTCTTGGAAGAACTCAATTTGCTACAAGAAAGAACCAAACCAGCAGCATCATCAGAACGTGTCAGCTGACTATTAACAGTGTCCACACAAGTGCTGCTGCTAAATGTCTCAGTTTCATCAAATGCGTTCAACTCTTTGTAATCATCACAGTAGCTAACGTTGGTGGGTGTCACAAAGTAGTTTGATACCAGTGAGCGTTTATCCTCCACATTGTTGCTCTCCTGCATGCTGGCAATGTCATAAGCTGTCATGCAGTCTTCAGACCTTTGTGAAAATTTGTTCTCCGCCTCGTCACTTTCATCTCGGTGGCAACTGCTACTGGGTGTCAAACAGTCATCTGACACCCGTGCCAATTTATCCTCGAGCCGCTGAGTCTGCAGTGCTAAAAGTCTTGCCGCCAGCCTCTGATGTGCCAATGCCTCCCTGCTCTCATTCACCTAAAGTGAAACGACATTTTCATGTCACAGACAGGCCAAACATCATGATTTACCGGGAGATTACTGCTGTATCATTAACCCGTTTACCATCTACTAACTCGCACTGTTTTGTGGCTGCTGTTTTATTTTGCCACTGCAGGTGCAGAGACAGGAAGTATATCGTTAGTGCAGGTAATTAGTAATTAGTGTCAGTGAAGGCACCAGCTGCTCCGACTGCTTACAATATACACGTGTTTCGTATCATGGGCAGACCACACAGACGCTGCTTGGGCAGTGCTCTGTGGGCGTCACAGACTCGCAGCGTACAATCGGCATAACTGTCACACTGTTCCAGCTGGCTGCATCTTTTGGGTTGAGAAATTCTCGTGATAGCTTCTGATGTGCCCATGAGAAGCCCGAGACCATCTCGTGGTAGATAGTAGACAGGTTAACAAGAAATGAAGGTCAAGACCAAGGACTCAAAGGTAGGATAAGGGCATAACTTTGAATAAAAATACTGCACATCATTCACATCAATCACGTGCAACGGAAATGTAGTGTAATACTTCAAAATATAAAAGCCTCGGCAAAGAGTTTTGCACAAGTTCTCTTCAGGTCACGTGTGACAATGTCAGAAACAGTTCCCGCACAACTGACTTAATCAGAAGCAGAAATGTCATAATTCAGAAACACAACAGCCTTTCATCCTTCCGGGGTCGGTGAATGAGGATCACCTGCAGTTGAGAAGGCAAAGGCAGGTATGGTTCACTCCTTCATAGACAAATGTGCGGATGGCAGAGAATAGATGTGCCCAAGTTATTACTGAAAACTTATGACCCATGTACCTGTAGTGACTTACCTACTTACGACATCAAAAGAACAAGACAAGCTCACCATTTCGGTAAGTGATAGAATCAGATCTTCCTCTTCCTCACTGCTAGACAACGACCCAGCACCTGATGCAATGCACGCCAGACTGTGTGAACCCACCAACCCAGTAGCTAAACAGACAGCAGAAAATGACTTACGTCAAACAGCCAACAAATAATACTATACTTCACTTAAAACATTTGACAACCCAATGCCACATATATTTCTAGGCTGCATCGAATGCATGGGATGCAGATTATTGTTACTGATGACCCCGGTGTCTGTCAGTCACGTGGCTCAACTCGGCTTCGCTGTGCAAAAACAGCGGAACGGACCAAGATGCTGTTTGGGGTGAACAGTCCTGGGGGGCCATGGAACACTGCGTTACACGGGGATCCTGATCCCCCACAGAGAGGGGGAGGGGAAGTTGGGAAAATTTTGCCAATTGTGGACCCACTACATATCTCAGGACCGACTGAAGCTTGAGGCTTGAAATTCTGTATGCATATAGAGGGCTGGGGGCCCTAATGAAAACTATGCAAAAGTAGGTCATAGGGGGTTGGGGGCGGGGTCACGTAAGCTATTTTTGAATTTTGGGACCCCCACTGTGTCTCACGAATGGCTACAGATAAAGACTCCTGCACATGCAGTGTGACTACTGCATTCGACGCAGTCTTCGCCAAATTACTTTAGCCTCTTGTAACTCTAATGCTAAGTACATTTTAATATCGCCATAACCACGGAACAAAATGGATCACAAGAGGCGACCACACATACCTTTCCTCCGAGGTGACGAAAGACCATTACGTGCTGAGTACAGTTTCACCAGCTGGTTGGCTAATTCTCTGTTTCTGGACATCTGCTCTTCAAATGCAATGCGGTATGCATCTGCCATTGCCAGTGACTCTTCCCACTGCTGACGGCCTTTGTGCAGCTATCAACCACAACCGTTTCACTGCTGCCATTCTTCTTAAATCATCAGCAATAACAATATTATGCTATGATAAAACATGCAACATGTTCTACACGCAGTCAAACTACTGACTTCTAGCCAGCTTAGTCTACCACGTGATGGCCGATGTCAAATTTATGTATAAACGAAAAAATTGAAACAAAAACAGTTAACCGTAAGCAATGTTTTTACAATAAAACAGCCAACCAGAAGGCAGACTATCTGCATAATTTTCTGTTAACGTGACGTTGATAACTAAACAGCACCTTTCATCCGGCGTCAATAAATGAGGACCACTTTCGTCAGAGAAGGCAAAGGCAGGTACGTTTCATACCGTTCGTGGATAAATGCGTATGTGTGCAAGTAAAACTGCAAGATTCTTTGACAACGCATGCCATACCTGAGTGCTTCTGCAGTGGGATTCCGTTATTAAGAGGTGCTCTATCAAGTATCAGCACGTTTACATTTACCTTTGACTATATGACCCTGACAACCAAACACAACCAAGTCATACTGCAGGCGACATTCTATTCTACGACTGTACGCAAC
>Ga0126335_1001621_pt1 | contig 12811 bp, 9 predicted proteins | sample OlaspJWI45metaG_FD_108409 | JGI IMG/M metagenome (GOLD analysis project Ga0126335, IMG submission 108409) | Marine gutless worms symbiont microbial communities from Oahu, Hawaii - Olavius sp. 1 OAHU.JWI-45 metaG | ecosystem: Host-associated > Annelida > Digestive system > Unclassified | place...
ACTAGGCCTAATACAACACAAATCACAATTGTAGAAGTCCTACCGGCACATATCACAGTGATATGGGGCCGTAGTGTTGCGTACCCCCACGCAAACCGTGTGGTACCAGTGTGGGCACGAATCGCACTTAACCTAATTTACCGGGCCACGCCGCTTCGTGTTCTTGGGAGGCGGCGGCTCGATGGCGTCGCAGGAATGGCATATCTCCATGTCGATGGCGGGCGACGCTGGCGGAGCTGGAGATGGCGCTACCATGCATAAAACGCTACTTTCCACATCTGCATTACGCATTTTACCGCTGCGCTGGCCACGCGCGGCGTGCGGTAAACTGCGTAATAGCTGCGGTCACGTGGTCTGACACGTGGACCAATCACCGTCGTTCCGCAGATTCCATTCCGCATTTTACCTTCTACATTCCGCAGTTCCGCATTTTACCCATAGCCATGGTACCTCTAGGCCTAGCTACGTGCTCATTGCTGAGCAACTTGGCAGTTTCCACAACAGCTTATGAACGTGTTATTGTCGCACTGAGTAGTAGTTTACATTAAGTTGCCGAAGTAGTTTGTAGCAGCTTGCATGGTTTCTAATCATTTACCATGTATTTGTGAGCATGAAATGACTGGGGACAGTGTGTAGACAAATACCAAACCGATGTTCGGTATTTTATCGTCGGTATTTGGCATATTTCAGTACTATGTAGATATCGACGTCAGTATCGGTATCAGTATTTAAAAATATCCGATATTGGTTCGGTTTTTCAGTATACTGACTCGACTACTGCATGCTGTTCTGTCTGGGTCTCTTACGGCCGTCTTTGAGATTATTTTCAACATTTGGGGCATTTATCTCCCTGAAAATACCGTCACATTAATATGTATACTCTATTTAAGTGTTTAGAGTACCGGGTACGTATCTGTGCTGCAGCAGACTTAAAATTTTTACTCAGATGTGTTAAACTCTGGGCTGCAATATTTAGATGATATTTTAAATGTGATTTTTTTACTAATATTACAAATATATTGTGTTCTATTTTGTGCGAGAAACTTGCACAAGAAAAATCTTGCTGTGAGTTGGTATTGGTGACAGACATACAAGTTTCTCACGTGAGTTTTTGGTGCGAGTTTCTTGTGTGTCTGTCGTCAGCATTAAACTGTTAATGCTACAAGTACAAGATAGCTAACAAACAGTATCAACATTAGGTGGTGAGAGTTTTACAGAGTTTTTAAAATGATGATGCTGACATACATTGTGTTATTTTCACACTCGTAGTTGCATTTTTTGCTTTAATCAACATACCATAGTTATCGGTTTCCATTGTAGACTGCTTTTGTGATGTGTGCAGGTTATTTTACAACTTGTAATAAAATGCTAATGGAAGAGGTACTGGCTGCAGTGTACGACTTTTGTTTACCCGAGCAGATTAGGGAACTTGCTAAACACATTTCTCTAGCAGATCTTTGGAAAGCTGATGAGAATGGTCTGGATATCTTGCATCATGCTATTTTGTCCGGGCATGATGGTGCAGTTGCACTGTTTAATGAGATAGTGCCTCAAATATTTAACGAGCAGTCAGTATCCATTAATCCAAAAGGGTATCTTCATCTGGCATGTCTGCTTGGTCGTGAAATCATAGCCGGATTAATCTGTGATGGTCCTAATGTGGGTGTCTTAGTGAATTCTAAGTCTGTTGTTTGGCCAAGGTTTGAAGTTATTGGAGGCTGTGTGAAGAGAAGCAAGATGCTTCCACATAACGGCGAACAGCTCGATGCTACCGAGGAAGTTTATTACAGAATTCAAGCGCATGAGAACAGTGAGTCGTCCCCTCTCCAGGCTCTCGATGTAGCTGCAATGGCTGGGCACATTGGCTGCGTTATTGCCATTCTCAACTCTAATTTTGTCCAGCACTCTGCAAAACAGTCTTCATGTCTGGAATGTGCACTGCATCTTGGTAGCTTGCATGCATTTCGCCTCCTGCTCACCCAGAATCCACAGTCAGAATGGGTCGACTATGCTCTGCAAATTGCTCTGGCTCGGAAACTGCCTGAATTTGTTGCAGCTCTACTGGATTTCGGTGCCGACTTCAAGCGAGCACTCGACGGCATTAATCCGTTTCACTTTGTGTATCTTTGCTCACCATTGTTTTACAGTCGTCAAGTGTATGCCATCGTTCGAAGACATGTGCATGGCATTGATAAGTTAACTGCTCTCTTGATTGAACGAGGATTTGATGTGAACAATGCAAATCCACCGGGCACATTTCCGCTGTACAGCCTTCTGGCATCGCTTATTCAGGAGAAAGACTACAATCCATCCGAAGTGCCGATAAGCCATATCAATGCCTTGGATATCATGCTGCAGGCAAATGCACAGACTAACAGAAATGAGCTTGAATTCACGAGCAATAATGATGTGTCAATGTCCAACATTTCGGCAATGGAGACTGACAGTGGTCGAGAATTGGCAACCTCGGCACTAAATGCTTTCTTTGTTGGGCTCCAAGTATCCGATACGTGGCGAGTTCACATGGCGGAGCACTTTGACCGCATCTGCCTGACCTTGCTGGAGCATGGTGCTTCGGCAGCAGGGAGTGATGATGTACCCTCGTCACCGCTACATGATCTCATGTGTGCGACTGCTACACAGCACGTCATTGGCCACATGCATGCCGACATGTCTACCATGTCGCGAATGCTGCTCTATTTTGGTGCCGATCCTGACCGGATGAATGCCGTATCACAATACCCCATTGTGTGCTACTTTTCTCATCTGCTTGGCAGTACTGGTATGGGTGGTCTTATTGCATATCGTCGTTGGAGAGGGACCAGCAATGCTGCTCAGGTCATTTACCGTACCATTTTATGCTGTCTATTACATTCAGTATTTTAGTGAAAGCTGTACATAGTAAGTAGCTGGCCTGCCACAATGTGGGGGCCAGCAGGCCAGCTGTAGTAATGGTCTGCACTGTCGGTTCATCTGTCTGTCTGTGTGGCACATGCGAATATCTCTGAAACTAAGCAAGATAGACCTGTGTTTGGTTCTATTAAACTTGAATGGAAAATCGGGCTTCCTGTTTCAGAATATGCCATCAGATTCATGACTGGAAGTAGGCCTACTGTTTCGACTATTTTAGTTTGAAACTAAGTGCCAGGCATTTTATGGTCCAAACTGTAGGGCCAGTTATCATTCCGTCTCATCGGGATGATAACTCATATTTTGATGTTGTAATAAAATTTAATAAAATTAGTATATATTTAAAGTAACAGAATGTGCATGTATTTAAGATTGAAAAAGAATTCTTCCGGGATATCTTATATATCAAAAACTGGCAATTCTGAGGTTAATCAGCATTGTCAAAATGAATAGCTGCTATTGTCTGTTGCTAGTGTATTGTTTAATGTGCTTTGTTGCATATCATTTTTATTGCATAGCATTTAGCTTACCATTAATGCCTTTTATTAGCTGGCCTGCTATAGTAATGGTCTGTGTTGTCCGTTGGTCTGTCACATGCGAATATCTCTGAAATTAAGTGAGATAGACGTACGGTTACTAGGAAACTCGAATAGGAATCTGGGCTTCTCGATTCAGAATCTTGCATCAGATTCGTGATTGAAAGTATGGTTCTGCCATTTTGGGTGTTCCCAGGTCTCTTTCTCCAATAAAGTGTATCATAAGATTGCACCACACTGGGCACCATAGCGGGCCAACTATCGTCTCGTCCCATAACAAATGCTACTTTGTTATTATTTTTTTCTATAGAAATGACACAGCAATGATTTTTAGGCCACATGGAATACATGAGATGCGGACTGCTGTGATCAATGATCTTTCTGTTGTCAGTGTGTCTGTCTGTCAGGCGAACTGTGGAAAACAGATCGGCATTCTGTTTGGGGTGGAGATTGCTAGGGGGAGGGGCTTTGATGTGGCTTTTACATATGACTTTGACAATTTGTTGTGATCTTTAAAAATGGCTTAACGACATTTTCGATGTGTTGTTTCAGGTAATTCGTATTATGTATTTCATGGATCTCAGCAATGCGTGCCGTGCTCAGAAACAGATCAGCAGTCTTCTGGAGGGTGCCAGAAGTGATGGCATGCCGAATGACGTGGTAGAGTATGTCAGCTCGCTGATGTATGCTTACATCTGTGTGCCTAAATCTCTCCAGGAGTTGGCACAACTTGCAGTCTGGAAGGCCTTCGGCCGGCGTGTGCCCGACCTTCGCTCAGTTCACATGCCCAAATCTTTTTTTACCGGAATTTCTGCACTGTTTGATTTGGATCTATGTAGTTCATAAACATGGTGCTAGCCGACAACTTGTTGTTTGCTGTTAAGATATTATAGTGTTGCGTGTTTTCCATACCATTCGTCCCGTGTTTGTCCCGGTTTGTTGTACGAACCATTTTCCCTGTGATAATTGTTCCATTGAGATGCAGAATGTTAACTTTGTGAAGTATGTAGTTTGTGTAGCATGATATATTCTAAAATGTGATTGGATCAGGTCGAGCAATCCACTTTGGTTTTCTCGTTTTTTCTTTTTGTGCTCGGAAAGTGGTTTGATCATACTTATACTTACTTGTTCTTTGGCTGTTTGAGGGCCAGACATTGTGCGCAGATGCTTTCTTTCGGTTGTTTTTCAAACTCTTAAATGTAGTCTACGGACATACTTTTTAAAATCAGCCTTTGCCTTCTAGTCAGAATACCATACAAATAGTATTCTGCTGCATGTAGCACATTACTTTGCTTATGTACTCTGTTGCTTGATTTGTCGGGTTTTTTTGGCACAAAACAATTGTGGTTGAGTGTCATGTAAATGTTAGAGCAGATAGTTTTTCTACTAACGAGAAAGCGAACAGGAGTAGATTTCTCGGACTGATCCAGTAATGTTTTAGGATATGCTCATTTTGGAATGTTTGATTTTTGCACTTTGCAGTTGTTCTTCATGTGATGCCACCCTGTTTTTAGTCCAAACCGGTGTTGTATTGTTGTGGGCTTAGTCAGAACAGTGTAAACGTCATTTGTTATTGTGTACCACTGAGTAGTTTGTCTGAATAATTTAGCGTTTTGAACGCTGGTAGTGTATTGTTTGTTTTTATATAATTGGAATGATCGTACCACTTTTATATGCGCATCTTATGATGGAGAGTATTATGTTACGACACTGTCTATCTGTCATCACTTATGGTTTCTGGATGATAACTCCCGTTCTTTTGTACCCAGAGTGACTAAACTTCATACAGGTATGGACCACACTTGGAGTTGCTTTTGAGGTCAAAAGATCGCAACCAGATGGGTGCGTAATGCCCAATTTTGAGGCGCTCATGGTATATCATAATCTAATTGATGTTTAAATTAACTAATATTGAAATTCTGCAGAAGTTATGTACGTAGTCATGCACTATTGGTTGGGTCATCTGGCCTGTAAAAACTATCTCTGAAATGACTTGTACTGCATCGAGTGTGACAATAAACCTCTAGTCACTCACTCACTATAATTATTGTTATTGTCAATTATTTGGGCTGAATTTTTATGTCTAATTGGTCAGTATAGTTAGATTAGAACATTTGGTATTTTATCTTTGAGTAGAAGTGGAATAGCTACTGTTATTTTTTGAGTGATAATTGTATGGTTTTCTCACTACATTCAAAATGATTTTTGTTATGTACGGACGCTTTTGATACTGATTAATTTCCTTGTAATAAAACTTGATGCTTGATCTTTGAAATTTGATGTATGCTGTTAAATGCTCAGTTTAGTGGCGATTCGTAGAATTGAAATAGTTAGATTTATAGTAGTTATAATTAGTTTAGTTGTTAACATCTTGAATTACGAGTACAAGGGACTACGTAGTTTGCATTCTAATTTGATATATATTATATGTGAAGTTAGTATACACTGTACAGTCAATAGGACTATTCATGGGTAATTGTTTAGTGCATTAGAAGTGCATTAGTTGTTTGTATGACTGTTTATACTGTGATGATAGGTCGTGCCAGTTCTTATACTAAACGTGTACGTTAGCATTCACTGATGCATCTCTGTGCCTGTAAAAATCGTCCCGAAATGACCTATAAAGTGTCGAGTGGGACGTTAAACCTCTGCTCACTCACTCACTGTGCCTGTGGACTGCACAATAATTGTCACAATAAGGGTATTGTTCACTTTTGCTATGTAGAAGAATATTTTTGTCATTGCATGAGCAATATTTTCCTCAGAGTCAGTACCCCATGTCACTTCCTTGTCCTTAATTGTCAGAGTAAACTTACTCTGTTTTCTGGACATGTGTCATAAAAGGTGACGAAAATAGTTCGAGGTTTTGATGCAATTGTTATTTTTGGTACTGAATTTCGATTGTCAGTACCAGTGCAATATATATCTTGGAAAGAGAATTTTTACAGTGACATTTTATGTGTCAAGTAGGGTGTGAAACCGACTTACTGCTGCTCATGTTCGTTCACCGTGGTCGATGCTAAAATAACAGAGCTTCATTATTTGAAAACGTATTTCATTTTGATTAAAGGCACATGACCAGTGCTGAACTTTTTTAGCAGTGTTACATTGACAGTGTTACATTGGTTTTGCATAGAAAAGACTTTTTTTATTTATTGTGTTGTTTTACTTTGCCTGTATTGTTTGTTTACAAAAGATTGCTTACACGTGTTTAAAATTTAGTTTAATTTAACTAACAGTCAAGTTTGTTTTTGTTGCATATCGATTTTCGAAAGTCGACTTTTTGAACTTTGTTAATTGTTACAATTCTGAGTTATTTGATTCTTTGTGTTGTTTTATTCTGTTAATTGTATTGCAATACTGATACTTATTTGTTGGTCCAGGTTGTTTTGCAAGTGTCAATTGTTATCAGTTGTTGAGAACAGTCTGTTGATCTGTTTGCATTGATCTAGTTTGTTTTCTATAATTATGTTCATAGCTGTACCAAAAGTGTTTTTTGCCTTTTATCTAAGTGCAAATATTTGACTTTTTATGGTAAATTTATTGCCATTTTTTGTCTAATGGCAATACTTTTTGGTATTTGGCATAGTACGAAACTAATTTCTTTCAGCTGGCTGAATAAAAAAACGTAGTGGAAATCAGACTTTGAAAAATTAAATAAAAGCTGCATGAAAGCCAAATATTAACTGTCAGTGAATCACTCGTGACAACATGCAACAGCAAGAGCGAAAGTCGGTGCAGTAGTGCATATTGTAATTTGTTATATTCTACCTGGAATGGTCATCTCTCTAAATCCACCGTTTTTAAGGCTTGGCCGTAAACAAATTTGATTTAAATATTTTGTACAGCTTTTGTTGTGTCTTGTGGCAACTTTTTTGTCGTTAAGTGGATTGTTATAAGGATGTTCAGCTTTTTATTAGCTGCGTTTGTTCGTTTGCTCGACGTGTTGAACCGTGTTATCGTGTTGTCCTATTTCCCATGACCATTATTTTTGTATTTGTGCATTACACATTTACAAGTTGGAGATTTTTGTGTTTGATATTTGACCTGTGGACCAGTAGCTACACTATGCTGGATCAGATGTGACTTAACTTTCTATAGATAGCCTTACACTTTTCATACAGTCACAGAATCTCTTCATCTGCTAGTCAACAGCTCACACAAATCAGGTCCAAACATTGAGGGAAAAAACAACAAAATACATAAAAGTCAGTCTTTCAGGAAGGGTGAAAAGACTACGGGGGAAGGATTTGTGGAAAAGGTAAATTTTTATGCCACAGTTTACATTTAGGCCCTAAGTTATGATTTAAGTTCAAGCAAGCAACTTAAGTAATGATAGCACATGTCTAATCAATATAAGCTGGTGATATTCAGATATTACAGTCTCATTCTCTTAGTTGCCATAAAAATAACTCAGCAGCTTGATTGAACTTAAATGTCTCCCATGTCACGTGTCTGAAATTGTTTAACGACATTTGACTTTTTTGACTTCAGAGTTCAGATTTTCAGATTGCACCACATGCTAACCTTGAATATCCATCAATCAATCAATATATTTATTTCAGACAACAAGGTCCATAGCTACACAACTACGAGAGAGAGAGACAGACAGAAAGAAAGAAAACAAACTACACTGAAATTAATACAATGACTGCCTGAATAATTCTATTCATGACATTAGCAGCACACAAGTTAAACTTTGTTCTAGCATTGCATATAGAATCTTTAACCGTATTTTGAACTCTGGGTCGCAGACTGATTCGACAAATCAACCACATCACATTCAACACCTAACTATGCTTTTGCATATTGAAGTTGTGGCTAGCTAAGTCGGACAACCCACGACGCAAATATCATGGGTCTGAAGGTCGATGAGGAGTGAGATTGCGTGGTACCTGCATTGCGTGATGTGTTATAAATGCCACCGTCATTCTAGTCAGTCAATGAACCGATTAATCAATTGCTTAATTGCCAGTCTGCCACGACCATGACTCGACATCGCATTGACCGATCGTTGAAACTCGTCGAACTTTGGTCAGTATATAATGTGAACATGTCATGGTTAGAACCGCAACGGACGCAATACACAGTGAAAGAAGCAATAAGAGGCCAAAGTAATTTGGCGAAAGCTGCATCGAATGCAAGCGTGATCTAGCAAGTACCGGTGGCGCCATCTGGCGCATCCGTCGGAAAATTTTTTATAGATGTCTATGGCAATGGGCAAAATTCCCTCACCTCCTCTCCTGCTCGCCGTAGAGGGGATCGAGACTCTGTATGTATTACGATGTTACTTCCTAAGAACATCCACCCTGAACAAGACGTCGATACGTTCAACCGTTTTTGCCGCCAGACTCAGTGCGTTGGCGCGGCATTTTCTGTGGCATCGTGGCTGTCTGTCTGTCAGACTCTGACGTTGATGTATTGTGCCCAAACGACTGAGTTGATAAACATGCAATCTTCACTAGATTGTAGCCCCGCAATTCTAGTTTTCCCGTACCGAATATGAACCCGATAGCTCGAGGGATTGACGGCGTCACATGGGAGAAGGGTAGGTAAAAGTCACCAAATCCGGCCAATAAATCGCAGTCATTCACCAGAGGGCAGCTCTTGACAGTGTTTGGCGGTTTGTCAGCGATAGCTGAGCCTCTTGCTGTACAATTGAACAAGCGTGCTTCAGCAGATGCCTAAAACGCTTCCTCAACCATCCAAACTCAGCGACGCTGGTAACATGTTTCACAGACGAGGACCGGCAACAGTGAACGACCTGTCCCGTGTTTTGGTCTATGAACACAGTCTTATCTGCGAATGGGGCTACGTCGAGCAATAGGCGGAATCGAACGCAATCGACAACCGCAACTATACGCTATAGTCGTATTTGCTACTAGCTTGATTGACAGCTCAACTTGACCAAACAAAAACTGGTATAGGGAAACTAGCGAGAGGAAATTAAGAAGCAGCTAGAGAAGTACATGTATGTTTAATAGAGATTGCGTAAGCCAACTAGCAACAGACACACATGATAAGCATTATTTATCACCATCAACACGTCGCTGGCTGCCGATTTGATGTAATTGTTTACTGATAGATAGGCCTAATACTTAGGCTATTAGACCCATTACTCTTCACTGTGTGTGATCCACTAGATGGTAGGTATCTATCGATTTTCTGTATAAATTTATTACCGCAATATGATAAACATTTTGGAATCCGTTTCATAACATTTAGCCGTTATGTTATGGCAAAGTCTAAACTTTCAGGCGGACCAACTTCGTTTGTGTAGGCTGAATGAAAACGACACAGACGGAGGGCGTGCAAGTGTGGATATCTGCCTCCTATAGGGGACCTGCAACTCGCATACAGATGCATTTCTAGAATTTCTCGTCGACAGAGCTGACGCGAAGCGACCAAACTGAGCTAATACAGATTAACGATTTTCCTTTTTACGCCATTTCTTTCAATCCACCAAAACGAAGAATTCGAAATTTGGCATGCTGGTTGTCTATGACAAGGGGTTGATGCCCATTTTATTTTATTGGGGTCGAAGGAAGGGGGTCACCGGAGAGCGGTGGGAGCGAAGCGTCTTCTCCCTCAAAAATTTGCTGACATTTACAGCTTTAGCTCTGCTGAGGACCCCTTGATGATCTAACTGCACGTTGCTTCCGAAGTTGCGAGGCAATTTTGGCAATTTTTGAGAAAGCCGAGTCTTCTTATACTGAATGGGCTACCGAGTAAGAAAACATCAAAAGCTGTCAGTTTTGGCATGCCGGCACTGGACGCGTCACTCACGCTTGCAGTGGTAACATATCGCGTCGAACGAGCACTACTCGGCAGCAGTTGGACAGGTCGAACTGAATAGGAGTCAATAACGTATGCAGGCAGCAAATCACAGGCTGGATCGATGCGTGTCGATATACGACTAGAACGCGTACAACGACGACTCGACGACGAGAATGACATACGGTGACTGGTGCTGGTGCAGACAACGACTAAGACTTACACGATCATGAACAGCGTCAGTTTTCTGGTATGTTAACTCGCTGAAAACTTTATAGGTTTATCTCTTTAATAATCAATCTTTACTGTCATCGCGCTTGCGAGCGCAGTGTCTTGAACTTTCTAACTTCGTTTTTGTCATGCTAAAGAATATAAACATTTGGTTAATGCTAACATGCGACTAGGCGACAAAAAACTCCAAAGCGTACGGTGGCTGGCAGAATTTTCAAACATAAACTGCACTGTTGCTAGACTGAATCATTTTGTTCAAAACGTTGACAAACTTGGTTCGGTTAATCGCTGCGTCGGCAACGGGAATCTTCGCAAAAGTCAATGCAATGGACGATCTTGTGCATAATCTGCCATGACGAACAGCCAGCCACGGTCTATCAACATTCGTCAAAGCCCACGGCGAGCATTCTAACTATTGCTAATGTCTTCAACGTTGTGTTAACAGCAATGAATGTTTCCGCGACACATTTTGATGTCGTGGCGTAATAACAGAGTGCAAACATCTCATTTTGCAAAGTATAGCAGTAACACTAATCAGGTGGAGTCTACATTTATTTCACTAATAGTTTTGCATATTTACGGTGTTGCTTGCAGAACTTACAACGATATAGGCCTACGTGAATTTGTCACAGTTATGGACAAAATATTGTTGGACTCTTTTCCTGGAATACGATATATATTCGTGATTAAAATAAAAGTTGACAAAATGCAGATGATATAAAAATGAAAAAATATGATAGGCCCCTACAATGCGAAAAATAAAAAATTAGGCTTAAATACGAAAATTACAACAAAGCCACATCCAAGTGCTCGAGTGTCAGTAAATCTTTTTAAATACCCGGAGGCTGACGTATGAAGATTAACGTAATGACACGGCATTATGGCCATGCAGAGAGAAAACTGGTAATAATTAATAAGAAAGCATAGCAGCGAGTGCGACTAAGCAAAAGTCGTCAATCTTGAGACGCAGCATCTGCCATTGTCACTTCATTAGGCCTATAGCGTGATGCGAGCTCGGAGCCTCCAGCTGAGCTACAACCGAGTCGAGTACCCACGCCATGGACATTTAGAAGAGAGCTGCCCATGATCCACGCTAACGCTGTGTCGACCCCAAGGGACTGGCTGTTAACGGGCACCGTAGTGCGACGCTTGAGTTAACCCTTCCTGTCAATAATTGGCGACTGACTTATTACCCGTGTTAGGCCCTAATTACCTAACTCAGACAGTTCAAAATGTAAGATTCAAGAAAATTAAATGATCGGTATTTGGTTAGACATGTCGGAACCCCCCAAGTAAATGACTCCATCCATGGGTGGTATTTTCGACCGGCTGATCATAGTTGCAATTGTAGACCTAACTGTAATGCGATCATTTATACTACCCTCATACATATCGAACGATGGCACATTTCAGAGAAATAACGATGTTGCTGCTGCTGCTGCTGATGATGATAATGATGACAACAAGTAAGTATGTAAGAAAATTTACACACCACGCCTTAAACAGAGTCATCAGCTTCAGTTAAACAAGTGTTCCTTCAACAGACGCTTGAAACGAGTGTACTCGACGCTACGACTCTGGCAGCATGTTCCACAGACGAGGACCGGCAGCAGCAAATAACGTGTCATGTGGCTGTGTTTTGGTTTTGTTGTGAACATACCGTGCAAATAGGGCTACCTTCATATCACTTAACAGTAATAACTGAGTGTGATTGCCAGATGGAAACGTGCCACTGTTGCATAATCAATATATGAATGACACTCAGTCGATATACTATCGAAAACGGAAACTGATAGATCGATTACGCCACGCAGCACACACTATAGTCTGTATAATTCAGTGAAGGACGTGGAGAGTTGATATAGTCACAGCTGCGGCACATGCGAGCGCTGAGTGCTGAGTGTATGTTTCGCGTTGTGGTGCCTAGGCCAACTCAGCCTTCCATCCCTCCGGCGTCCTTTAATGAGAACTAGCTTCGGCTGGGTAGGCAAAGGCAGGTAATGGTATGATTCAATGGTTCATTCCATTCGTTGATAAACGCGTGGGTGGCAGGTAAAACTGTGTGATCATTTGACAACGTGTGCCATACCTAAGCGCTTCTGCGATGAAGTTTCCTCGTGAAGAGGCGCTGTATCATGTGTCCTCTGCCTTTCCTTTACCTTTTTAATAATAACATCGAAGGGAAAGAAAAAAGCCCAGCACCCCAGGCAGCCAGGTTTGCGTGTAGGCTACTTTCAAGCAGTGGCGTAACTTGGAACTCGGGGGCCCCTGGGCAAAAATGCAAGGACAGCCCTCCAAGGGCCCCTTCCCCATTCCACTCTCTCCTTACCTCTCCTCCTCTTTGTAACTTTGTCCCTCGC
>Ga0126335_1001622_pt1 | contig 12811 bp, 6 predicted proteins | sample OlaspJWI45metaG_FD_108409 | JGI IMG/M metagenome (GOLD analysis project Ga0126335, IMG submission 108409) | Marine gutless worms symbiont microbial communities from Oahu, Hawaii - Olavius sp. 1 OAHU.JWI-45 metaG | ecosystem: Host-associated > Annelida > Digestive system > Unclassified | place...
AAACCGAAACAACAATCAAACACATAATATAACATAAGACACAACTTAATAGTGGTAAATATTTACAAACATGCATTCACTTTTTGGCACCACCCAGGGATCGAACCCGAGACCTTTCGATACCAAGTCGGACACGTTAACCACTACTACACCGCCGCATGCAGACAATTAGGCCTACTGTTCGCACAGTGCCCCGTGTACGACACATTTGTTGTTTGTTTGCGACACCGTTTGGTCTTGGTGAAGTGACGGGTCTTAAAGCTCTTTCTCACAAATGAACGACGAACGAGTGATTGGCAGCCATGACACGTCGTGCGACTTAAGTCGGCTTCACACTCAGTCGTCATGGAGGAGCGATGTTAGCTGTAGCTGACTGCACTGTGCTGAGATTGACGCTAAAACACTGCAGTGGCCGCTACTTTGTGCTGCCATCGACCTTGTTTGTTTGTTTGTCTGTCTGTCTGTCTGCTGGATCCGGGATAGCGGCGTCTGCTACGGTGGGAAACAGGACATTCTCCGGATACATTCCCCCAGGATTAACGTCACCCGGACACCTGCCCTTTTACCACACCTGACAAAGGAATATTTAATATAGCGTTTCCTTGTGAGACAACCTTATCACAGAAGTGCCCAGGTTGTGCCATGCGTTGTCAAGGGATCACACAGCATTGCCGGTTACGCCTAGTTACGGTGATTTGGTGACAATTCACCGGGTGACAATTTATCAGGCGACAAATCACCGGGGCGACAGTTAACAGGAGAGCCTAATAAGCGGGTGTGCACAAAGATCTTGATCGGAGGACGTTCATAGTGAACATAGTCACAATCAACATGTGTCCAGCAGTTGAATGAGTTCACCTCGTTCTTCGAGCACACCTAGGTGGCTTAGTGGTGTACTGGTTAGGATGTCAGACTTGCGACTCGCGGTCGTGGGTTTGAATCCCGGTCACGGCATTGCCGTTTTTTCTGAGGTAGGTGACCGTTTCTTTCGGGTAAACTATCTTGGGATGTAACCACCACCTAGGTCAACTCGGCCTTGCATCCCTTCGGGGTCGCTAAATCGAGTACCAGCTTCGGCTGGGTTAAAGGCGGGAAAGTCACCTTTGCCGGGTGGCAGGTAACACTGTGTGATCCCATATGGTAAGTGATTTCCCGTAGCGGTGAGGTGAGTTTACGAACTGCTATATCCTGTTTACTTTACTTTACTTACTTTACTACGTTCTCGGCGGCAGTCGACGAGGACATGCAGCGCCTTATGCCGGTGCCACCGGCATTGCGGCCCATCCTTGTTAATCAGCTGCTGCAGGCTCCGACGTTAGAGCTCGCAGCAACAACCAGGGGCGGATCCAGGAATTTTGGAAAAAGGGGGGCCCGGTAAGGGGGCAAAGCCCCGAACCGAGCGCCGGTGGGAGGTCTGGGGGCCTCCCCCAGCAAATTTGAAAAATTAAATGCGATTTCCTGCAATCTGCCATATATTTTTGGGATCAGAATAACCTCGGATATCGTTCAAAATTGGGCATTGGCAGAACAAAAAATAGTAGCGGCCACGATTTCGAAACCCACCGATATTAGATAAAAACGACTGATTTGTCGTGTAGGCCTATGGGATCACACACACACACCCTCTCTCACACACACACGCATACACCCCCACACTTCCAAAAACTCTTCGGATGTCGGCAACTATAAAATCACAATTCAATTTCAAAAATATTTTTTCAGACAGTGTATACAATGTAAAAAAAAATAAAATTGACTTTGCCAAAAATAGGGGGGCGGCTCCCCCTGGATCCGCCCCTGACAATGTCGTTGAGGTTGGCATCCGGGATTACAAACGCTTTTTCTCTGTCATCATCCTATAGTGTGGACGTTCATGCGCGGCATCCAGCGTGAGATTCAGCGACAGAAAGGCCTATTTCTACAAGCCACGACTGGCATCACTCATCCATCAGCAAAGAAGTAATTCGCACTGAACGACCGTGTCACGCGAGCAGTTGCAGCCTATAGACGCCGTCAAGTACTCGTTTATCTGCGATCTGTTGCGCATCTGTCGCACTCGTAGACATATACTAGTCTTCGCTAACTTTGTGACTGTACCAGTTCTCATTTGTCGACAGCAGTCTAATGCGACTTGATTGACACTATATCTTCGGTGATTTTATTGATTTATTTACACTTTTGCTACCAACTTGTTAAATGTCGCCCGGTGTAATTGCACAGCGTTATTTGTCCCCCATCCCGGTTAATAGTCGCCCGGTTAAGTATTCCCGACTATTTGTCGTCCGGTGACATGTCGCACTACACAGTTACGGTTACGTGTAGAGTTATAGGGTTAAAACCATTAGGGTTTGACGATATACAGGAAACTCAGTAGGGAGAGGGACTACGAAATAGCCTACTGGAGGCGTTTGGGCGAGGGAAAATGTCGAGCAGAATGTTCAGAATTTGCTGCAGTGAATGGGACCTATATAGCGTGGTCGATTGGTGGCCAGGTCAAAGGCGACGCCCGATCGCCGATGCCTGTTGGCTGCGGGTGCAGAGCGGTTTACGTAGCGCAGAATGGATCTGCAAATCACCAACTCGATATCGTTACGACGCGCTCCAGTCAGTCAGTGCTGCCGCATGACAACCAGACGTGATAACAGGCAGGATATACGGCCCCTTAACGAGAACTATATACGTCGCTACTATACCAAATCCCGGCACGGATCACCGTGATTCCATCGCGTCATAGTGTACACGTACAGACTTGAACTTTGACTTGGTTCGTCCCGTGCATCTTGGCACATCGGGCAGTATTTTGTCGCCATTTCGACCGGTCCGTTGCGGCATCTTCAGCTTCCTCCCGTGTGATTCTGACTTTTAAAGTCGTTCTGGGATGTTTTGCCTCGCGTCATCTTTTAGCGTCCACTTGTTCGCCTGCCATCGCGTCATATGTACACACACAGGCCGTTTACTAGCATACAGCGTGTAGCAGTAAAGCCGCTTGACCTGTTCGCATCCCGGTAGCTGAAGAATAGACCCGTTTTTCCTGCCCGAACGGTGTAAAAGACACACAGACGAAGCTTTTGTATCATATGATTTGGTCTTCTGTAATGGAGATCTTTCACCAGGCACGAAATCGCACCATCTTTCGGCACTGTGTCACGTCTTGACCCCGTACAAGCTCCGTGCGCAAGCACTGAATCATCGGCACTGTGTCATTTGCGTTTCGGCACGAGAAAGTACCCCCATTTAGTATTTTAGGCCGCATCGAGTAACTGAGATACGGACCATAACGATCGATTTCCTGTAGCGTGGGCGTCTGTCAGTATGTCTGTTACGCGGCTTCGCTGTACAAACACGGCTGAACGGATCGAGGTCCCGTTAGTGGATGGAGACTCTTGGGGACCCCAGGATACTAAGACGGGAATTCCAGTTTCCCACACGGATTTGATGCGTGCGTCTTCGTCAAATTATTGTGGCCGCTTGTACAAATGGCCATCTATGGTTTTTTGTGTTATTCGGTTTTCTGTAGTTATTTTTAGGTTTGTATCTTTTTCTCAGTTGTTATTTATCTTGTTAATATCAGTGTAATTGGTTGTCTGAAAGGATCCGCTTCGAAATGACATCCATGTCGCAACATTTAAGCTTAGTGCAAATGCTCAGAAACAGTAGACTATGTTATTGCTTTCGGTTAATGGATCTCGTGTCGGTCCTGCTAAATTTTTCATGGCTTTTAATTCAGATTCAAGGGAAACAGAGTGCCGATGACGTGTCCCGAACATTTTTTAGCGTAAGTGTCTCATAGCAGTGATTAAGATTATCGTATAAAATGAGGAATCTTGCAACCCGGGTGTCACAGTGTGTATGTGTGTGTGAGCGTACGCGAATCACACAGTGCCCCAGTAAGCGTTTGGGCTGACAATGAGCCTGACTAATGGCGCTTCGTGCGCATGAAACGAAAGTTTTCTGTGTGAATTTTATGTTTTTTTTCTGTTTGTCTTTGCTCCAAGCCGGGCGCGTATACGCACACTCAGTGAATTTAGTGTAAACGATTTCGTACGATTAGCCTACGTTCACTGTCTGACAACAGATTTGTAATTTTATATCCCATGTTGTGACTCTGTATTTGATTGTGTAACAAAAAGGACAAATAAGTTTCTATGTAAATATGCTCAGGCTGAAAATTTACTGTGTGTTACAATTTGTTCATTGTGAGAGGATGATATTGTAGTTATGTTATATGTATATATTTATTTCTTTTTCTGTTATATTTGTATTACCATCTTTGGTGAATAAAGCTTTGTGTGTGTTAGGCGAAGCCTACCTAATGCCGACCTGCACCGAGTTTGTAGTAGGCTATAGGCCTATAATAAGCCGCCCACGGCGACGCTCGGCTAACTTAAGTAGGTCAGAGTGACCTAGTTTTCAGTTTTTGATCAGGGTTGGTCAGTGTGTCTTTTCATGCGTCGAGCGGTTACGATTTGCGACACCATGGTTAACAGACATACGGAGACAGGCATGCACACAAATGCTATTCGAGCAGCTTCTCTATGATTAGCTCAGCTATGCTAGAGCCAGCTGAACTAAGAAAGTACATAGAGTACTTAATGCGATTTTTACGTTTATTAAAATTAAATAAAACTTATACTCATTTACATCAAAACATTTATCTGTAGATTCTTTTTCCGTGAAGATTACGAAATGTTGATACCATACCATATCATACCATACCATATTCGTTTAATAATGTAGCTGACATACGCAACTTCCAACAATACTGTTAATACAACATTAGGCCTATGAGTCTGGTATAACGTAAAGTTTACAATAGTAGAATATTAAAGAAGAAGAAACTTAATAACTATATTTGACCGAATACAACTTACGTAGCACGACTGTGACTACATGCGAGTGCAATGTCTGTTGAAAGTGGATCAGTGATCAAGGAAAAGAATAAGGTACGGTAAATGCAAACGGTCTGTCATTTCGTTCGATTTGACAGTTATGTAGGCGTGGTGATGTAGAATTATCGATTCTGCCGACTGCAGGCTTTGCGACAGAATTTCGACGAGTGACGACTGCAGTTCGTACTTCACGATGCGACAGTACAGCGTTAAGACTTGCTTAACATCGGCGAACAGTACAGCTGAAATACCGTCTGTCGTTCAGAATTGATTATCCACGTATTAGGGCCGACTGCACCATCGCAGTTCAGAGATGAACTTGATCAAGTAGGCAGCCGTGAACTGGTTCACGGCGATTGCGCGTTGCACCAATTTTAAATAAACTTGAACTTGAGTTTAAACCTGAACCAAATGGCGGTTCGTGCAGAGAGGGGGCTTGGTTACGTGATATTTCTTGAATTTTGGATATTAACGAACACAAGCAGACGACGTGAAGTAAAAGAACGAGTAGATCCACTCGCGAAATACGATGACAGCGAGTTTCACACACGATTCCGTCTCTCAAAGTCGACTGTTTACCATCTACTGTCGGCGTATGTCAGACAGTTCATTTGCCGTCCTTCGCTACATTATACGGTCCGTATACCACGAAGATCACGGGAAATCGCAGGCCTGCACCTACCAGCCACAGCCCGAGACCCTAACGTCTGTCGTAAGCCTCTATGTACGACAACGGATCTGTGACGTCTGATTTTTACATTTTGATGATCAAATCCGAAATTGTGATTATTTTAGGTTATATACTTATTACACACTTGATGACGTGGTCATGACGTATAACAGCCTGTTGAAATTACAACAAGCATGAGAGACGAAAGCTGTTTGGAAGTAGGTAGCGTCGCATATGAATGCATCGGCTTGCTTCTTTGTTTATTTACGTTGATATGTGTAGGCCTAATCAACAGACGTGTTCGTTCAGCCAATAGGAGTTCGTGAAATTAGGTGACCTACATACATGTAGGTCACAGGTTAAACTCAAGTTCAGTGGAAATCGTTCACAAATTTGTGGGCAACCCAAATTCGTTGAACTCGAAACTAAACACGTTCTAGCAGTTGAACGAGTTCTGTTGATCCAAGTTTAAAATGCAATGGTGCAATCGGTCCTTAGCCCACTGAAAGAGCAAACGGTGCTTAAGCGGCAAATTTGGCGGATGACATTCATGAGCAGCAAAATCGACCTTTGATCGGTGTCTGATTGTCAACAAACGACTGCTTGTGTATGATACTGTCATTTTGTACGATTAAAAAGGCAGGGATCCAGAAACGAATTTCTGTAGGCGGTTTTCTGATCACAGAAACGATTTTTTACTTTACTTACGATGTGCACGAAAGAAGGTGGGATGTCCAAACAGCGAAGTTTTCAGTTAGCGTTTGAAAGTGTTTGGGTCCATTAAATCCTGGATTTTACAGGGCAGAGTGCTCCACACTATTGGTCCAGCGTGCAAGAGCAAGGTGCAGATGACAGGACGTTCTGGAAGAGGATTATTAGGGTTCGTTTGCAGGTATTTTGTACAGTTTAGTAGTGCAGAATCGATCGTGACATGCAGATGCTGTTGCATCTGCAAGTTGCAGCAGCTAGCCACATGACGTCATTCAGTGTCTAGTCCACTTAATCAGTCGCAGACACTACCTATAGTCCCTGGTGGTCAATCGACTGCGCCACCGACTGAGGCTAGGGATGTACCGGCTTTATTTTTGAAATTCCGACCGGAACCGGAACATTTCTCTGTATGCTGATGATATGCACAAATAGATTTTTTGTGAATATGTTCCAAACGTCTGATATTAATGTTATCAAATTTTGTCAGAGTATGTTCTCCTTTAGACTACCGAGTGAAATGTTAGATGCTCGCATTAGAAAGTTTGTCGTTAAATATCGAGATGTTTATTAACTTGAATTCAACTTGTAAATTATAAATTAGTTTCCGTGACTGTGTTAAGTTTACTGTGGTGTTCGGACAATACCGTTTATTGCTTTCTTTTCTTATGTGTTTACCTAACATTTTATGGTGAATAAAGTTGTATGTATAAAGTTGTGTGACTTGCGTATAAACATCAGTGCACTAGTGTCAGTAATTTGATTCGTGCTGTTGTCGTAATGCACAACATAATTCTTGTTTGAATGTCTATGCTTACCGGTTCAGAATCGCAAAATCATGTTGTGTTTGTATAGGCGCATGTTACAATAAGCCATGCTCGACAATAACTACATTAGACGACCAGGAGCTCCCATGGGTTAACAAAATTCGCTGCCCTGGAGTTTATAATGTATGCGATGCTAAGTTCAGATGTTCTGTAGACAATGCTAAAAGGTCCTACCAATGGTATTTTCGCTAAGGTTGGTAAACTGGATTCTGAGGAAGTCCTTGTGCAGCTCTTGAAACATAAATGCTGACCTATTTTGTTTGCCTTGTAAGTCTGCAGCCTAGACAGAGGAACAATGCAGTCGCTGGACTTTACGCCAAATAGGTTTTTATGACATTACTTAAAACGTCAAATCTCGAATTTTTTCGACATTTTCAAACTGCAGTATAAGATTGAGTAAGTAAAATATCTGGTGCAATTTAACATTTCGGCTGAATTTGTAATCGGACCGGATATGCAGTACATCCCTATACGAGACGAGAGGAGAAATGGAGGAGACATGTTACAGCGACAAAAGCACCATTCACCCTCTTTAACTAGCCGCCGCAAACCGCTAATTCCGGTCTACCGAGACTACGTAACCTCATTAATTTGTTAAATTGTTGTGGCGTGCAAATTAAAGCATTGAGTCTACGCCCCGGCCCGACTAGGTCCACATTCTAAATGAATAAGACGACACGCTGTGAGACCTTAATTTAATTTCAAGGTTACGCTTCTGTTTACTGCAGTACGGTAAGGCAATTATTTTTACTCTGTTGCTGAAGTTAATCGACGTCGGGCCCGGTTAGTACGTGGATGGGTGACCGTCCGCTGCAGGTAAACCATATCTGTATGAAGTCAGTCAACTATGTCGACTCAGCCTTTCGTCACTCCGTGGTCGGTAAATGAAGACCAGCTTCGGTTCGGAAGTTAACAGACACCACACGATGCACTAGGCTATGGTCTCGCAGTGTAAGCTGGTGCCTGGCTGAGGGCCACGAAAACGGAAATTAGCAGCGCGCAGTGGGCCCGTGAGGCTTGAGAAGGACTTTTTATTACACCCATTAGGTGGCTCGTGATAAGAACTCAATAGGTGTAACACTATCTAAGAATAAATGTATAAAAAACTGTTAGAATAAATGCACATCGGGACTTGATAATTATTAGGCATTATACACGGTGTTTGATAATTAGCAGAATCCCAATATAGCTTGCAACGGCATGACTCCGACAATATGTAATTTCTTTACGCAAAAATCTTCACTTTGAAGAGGGAGATAATGACGTGCGAAGTATTATCAGAAATCCCTCATTACCGTCTAACGTCTGCATCAAGTGACGTGAGAACGTCGTCAGGGTGACGGCGTAACAGCAAGTCATAATTCTCTTATTATGTTGTTCTCGTATAACTTGAATAAATCGATACAAATTGATGAAATTTTTACTGAAATGTATGCTCTGCGTAAGGCTGTGCTATAAAGGCTAGAAAAATAAAAAAAATTTCCCGCACATTTAAGACGATTAATACCAAAATCAACTGGATTTGAATCAGTTCGATCACAGAAACGAAGAACAGGTGCAACGACAATCAACGACAAATGCCTGTAGAACGACTGTCTGTATGTAAAAACTTTTTCAATTAATTTAATTCCGAACATTATGTGTATTCATCGTGCACTCATCGTCGGACTGTTGGCGACCGAGCGTTCGCTGCTGCCGGTCCGACGCTCTAGAACAGTCTGCCACACGACATTACTGACTGTGTGTCACTGACGTCATTCTGCCGGAAACTGAAAACTGTTTTGTTTTCTATATCATTTCCATGACTACATTTTTCTTTTCAGTGGTCCTTGAGGTTTTTACTTTGGCCACTTTAAAAAATTCTGATGTATGTATGTTTGTATGTATGTAACGACAATCAACAATAAATGCCTGCAGATGTTGAAAATTGTTCATTAACCCAGCCAGCTGTCGAGGCAACGGTGTATGCTAAATTGCTTGGCAAGTCTTGTGTTCGAAGTGTCCACCTTTCGATTGACACAGGGGGCGCGGTGGAGTAGTGGTTAGAGTATCCGACTTCGGATCGAGAGGTCCCGGGTTCGATCCCCGGGCGGTGCCAAAAAGTGAATGCATGTTTGTTAAATCTTTACCACTATTAAGTTGTGTCTTATGTTATATTATACGTTTGATTATTATTTCTGACGTTTGTACAATTGTTAATTTACGGCATTGAGTAAGCCTAGCTTGCGTGGCTATTTGGCAGCGTGTATATTACTGTGCTAAACTGCGTACGTTATGTTATGTTCATATGATGATTTGTGTTATATTATATGCACAGTCCTGCGTGGCAGATGTTGTGTAATCCAGCATTCGTGCTACAATACAAATAAAAACCATTATTAACACAAAACGCAGACGGATGCGCCACTGCTTGACCGCCGTATCAACGTCGTCACACTGATCGATAAAATACATTACAGGTGGTAAGATCTTGATAGCACTTCACGCAGCTGTATTATCTCTCGCTCTCGATTGCAAAATTTTGGGCTAACATGTGTTTCTGTACGTTATATACGACCGGTCGGTCCCAAAAGTTTTCCAGGAGCCAAAAAGTGCCAAATTTTTACCTTTTTCGACCCAGATCGCACTCGCTTCCACGGGCAGCGATTTATCGACCAGAAATTTAAAACAAAAGGCCAAAGTGCTTTGGCACAGGCTGCACCAAATGAGAAACAGACAGACTGACAGACAGACACCGCACTCATCGGTAACAATAGTCTGCATCTCATGCATTCCATGCAGCCTAAGAACACAAATTGCTAAGTGCCAATACCTAAATCCAATTTCTAGTGATTCGACATTATTTTCTCAGAGCGCGACTTGATGTTTTTTTTCTATATACAGCAGAAGAGCTTTCTGTTACGAATTCATGCGCAGTGCCGTAAACTTTCACGCAGTTGCTTATGATGGAAGGTCTTCAAGAATTCGAGCCTTCGAGGCCACTGCAGGAAGTTTGCTCCTGACGAACGTCTTGGAGTCGTATAAATCCAGCTACAGCTGCGGACTTCTTAACTACACGTGGCGTGCACGTAAAGGTCACGAAACCAAAGAACTATACATTAGCTGCATGGTGCGCCATAAATGATGACTTTTCTGCAAACCTGGGAAGCTTTCTGGCCTGGCATATGTTAAGAACTTTCGACGCTTTACGAATACTGAACAAGTAGCCAAAGTAGTTTGGCGAAGGCCGCATCGAATCCGTGGGGGAATCGGCACACCAGTTTAATACAATGTTCCTTGGGTCCCCATAAGCAAAACCTTGATCCGTTCAGCCGTGTTTGCACTGCGAAGCCGCGTGAAGTCCGTGACAGACGGACTGACAGACGCCCGGTTTTTTTCGATCGCAATAGTCCACATTTCATGTATTCGATGCGGCCTTAAATGTCCAAAGCTACAAAACAATTTACTGTCGTGCCGTGAAAACTGTCTCGTTCGGTTGTTTAATATTTTAAGCGAGTCGTGAAATAAGTGAGATGCGACCGTGGAAGGTGTCAAAGTGCTGCGGTCATTGATCGTGCCGACTTGCCGCTGCCACGACACAGTACCGTTGCCTGCTCAGCTCAGCTGCCTCGTTGGCTCTAATAAATGGCACGCCGGACCAGTCCGCGCCCATTCGTTCGTTCGTCCGGTTGAACGGCGATTGGCACGCGCCAGACGACCTGTGGCGCGACAAACGGTCCGCATCACCGGCAGCGGCAGGGCCGCACTCGACTGAGAGGGACTGACGGCGTTGCCGGTGCAGACACTGTTGCCGTTTGGAACGGCAGGGACGAATCTGCGAGGGCCGAGCGCAGGCCTGTCGGTCCTGGCCGGTGTTTTATTGCTGGTGGTGTTGTGGTTGTCGTCATTGTTGTCGTCGCGGGCGTGATGTATCGCTCAACGTCGATGTTGTCGTCGATTTATCGTCGTCGTCGTTGTTTCGACGCTGTGATTTCGTCGTCCCCTAACAAGTAGAGCTGTGTCGTAGCAAGAAAATTGCTTGTTTCATCTTTCTGTCGCAGGTGTAGAACAGTTTAGGCCTACCGACAATCATCATCATTATCATCACCATCACCATCATCATCATCCATTATGGAGTTGACTTACGCAGCTCGCAACTGGTATGAGTAGATAAAAAAACACAAAACCGTACTAGTGCATGACAAAAATAACAGTCAATTAAACTAAAAAACAGTGAAATATATCCAAGTTCAATAGCTGTTTTGAACATGACGTGACGTTGACATGTTGACTGTTGACACCATCAATGCGGTCCTCCGTTACAACGTCTCTGGTCGTTTCCTCCACTCGGCGGTCCACTCTTGGCGACTGCGCGTTCCCAGTGGCCGCGGCAAGAGCGTGGAATGAACTTCCAGTGTCAGTCCGTAACGCGTCGTCCATACTGACCTTCCGTCGAGAACTGAAAACACTCCTTTTTCGCCGCAGTTTTAACGGAAACTAACCTGACCATCCGACGTCTGTGGCCTGTCACCCCTGCCGTCATACTGTTTACTGTTTAGTCTCACTTTAACTCTGTAACTATTGTAAAGTGCCCTGTAGCGTTTGCGCGATAGCGTCACTGTAATCTTTGCATTTGTAATAATAATGGTGAACAGTGAAAATGTTTACCTGAATTGGCGCAATGTTGACCGGTCATTATTGTGCTGCTTTGATGTTTGTGATGCGCGTTACACCAATCACGATCGCATATTTCATATCGTGATAATTATAACAATTTCCAGTGTCCCAGTGGCTTTACCTGAAAAAGTCCAAAACGTTGTTCTCTGCTGTTATTTTTTGCTTGTAGATACTCTCTCAGTCTCTCTAGACGTTTGTCGGATTACTAGTAATCTACTTGCGTAATCTACGCCGGCTCGCGCACGTGTTTCCGGGGAGCAAGCTCATATTTTGCCTTCCGGAAACACCGAGGCACTTGCGCGGCTCCTAAATTACGTGAAGTGGTCCAGAGTAGAGCATATTACTAAGCATTCACAGCGTTTTGGCGTACACACTCTAAGAAGATGGAAGCAGTTATTGGTGCACGTTGTCAGACGACACTTTTATTAAAAATTATACTGCAGGATATTAAGTCGTGTGCCCATCCGTCCGTCCGTCACACTTTTGATGAACAGCTAAACGGTTTAAGATATCGAATACTACGTCGTCGCCCGCACCAACCGTCGGTTCGGTGACAGAGCATTTTCTGTCGCTGCTCTCGAAGCCTGGAACAGTCTACCCACAGACCTCAAGACTGCTACCTGTTTAACGGACGCTTTCAAACGTCGCTTGAAGACCTGGCTTTGCAAAAGGACATACGACTAACATTTAGACTACTATTATTACAATTATTTTATCAATGTTTTTATTATTATCATTATCATCTTCGTTATCATTATCGTTGTAATCATTACTATCATCACCATTTGATGTTATGCGCCATCGGTCTTTACATATATTGTAGGAGGCGCAATAGAAATGACTGTTTTAGTATTATTATTACTGCGTTTTGCGCCGTTCGACAGATATATGTTTCTAGGTTCTTTGCGTTAAATTTCTAACTGTAGTCCTGTAGTCCTGTAATTCTGAGTTTAGGGGGTTCAACCAGAACGAGTGCGTTGAACGGAAGTAGACCCACCTCACTGCCAGTAACTGATAGTTTGATGAATACTCCGTTAGGGTCTATAGGAAACGGTACGACT
>Ga0126335_1001623_pt1 | contig 12807 bp, 7 predicted proteins | sample OlaspJWI45metaG_FD_108409 | JGI IMG/M metagenome (GOLD analysis project Ga0126335, IMG submission 108409) | Marine gutless worms symbiont microbial communities from Oahu, Hawaii - Olavius sp. 1 OAHU.JWI-45 metaG | ecosystem: Host-associated > Annelida > Digestive system > Unclassified | place...
AGTGATGCCTGCTTTCGACGGCATTTAAAGACAGTTCTGTTTACACAACAGCGTCGGCTCCATAGTGTTTAGCGCGTGAGAGATTTTTTTATGACGACGCGCTCTATAAATTTACATTTACATAGTGTAAGAGACACTTAAACCAGGCATTAGGTTTCACATGTCTTAGTTTGGGTACATTAGCTAATTGGTTTTAACTGTCATTTAGGTTCTTTGCATTCATTGTGTTTCATGTTATGTTTTGATTTCATTCATTAGTTGTTGGTTGTTATTATCAAAAAGACCACCTTTGAAATGATCTATTATGTGTTAAGTGGGATGTATAACTCCGTTTACTTGTTTGCATGCTTAACAAGATTTATTTGCTGTGCTTTTGTTTTGTGTATATGTTCATTGACATACGTGGCTGTATTTTATTACTGTTTTACGTGAGACCTCTGAGTGCTTTTGTTATATTAATGAATTCCTGTTTTTAACTCTGCATATCTTTTTAGCAATGGAGTTTGTGGTTCTCGATGTATTGAGCACATGCGTCTGTGATGCGTTTTGTGTAGCTTTGATCAAGTGATGGCGTCAACGTCTTGTGACATCAGTGACCGAGACGAGTGGAAAGTCTTTCACCGAGAGATGGAAGCTCAGTTCTACTTCCACTGTGGAACTATGATTCTCAGTAAGGCACTGAAGGTTGGTTTGGAGATTGTATTCAGATACAGCATAGACTTGACTTTTTTATCAGAATGGCATAAAACATTAGTGCCCAACCGGCTGTCCGTTTGGCCCCAGCTAATAATAGCTTGTGACGCCAGGGGGCGTGGCAAGTGGCTGCACTGCTGCAGCCGGGGTCATTGCAGCTAGCCCGCATAGCCTATAGGCTCTTTGCCCACACATTCCACACATTCACATTACAGATAGACAGGACGGACATTACATTTCATATTGCGTCTTTTGCCTTTACAGGCAGTGGATGCCAAAAAAATTGACAGATGAGTCATGTGGATGGAGTCACAAAGTGTAGTGACACTGTACCTGAAAGAAAGATAGAACAGTATTTCTTTTGTGGCTATAAACAAACTGCAGGAAACTATAACTTAATTTTGCGGCAGGGAATATGTAGACAATCTGTTTTTTAATGTATTTTGCATTGCTATAACTTTTAGTTTAAAGAACAGCACAGATGTGAAAAAACATTTTGTGGCATTTTACTGAGATGCTGAAGATTTTAACTGCTATTAGAAGCCACGGGGAATAACTACAGTATACTGGTGTGTCTGTTACTTCAGTGATGTTCAGACTTAATGAATTTGAGCTGAATTATGAGTACCGTTATCTTGTATGCTGTAGGAGAATCTGGGCTGGCGTGAGGCAAGTGAGATGTCTGCCGCATGCTACCTAGTTAGTTACTCAGTTTTGCCACCACACAGCCGGTCAGCATGGTTTGCACATGCGACTGACAACAACCAGAAAGTGTACACAGAATGGATAAAGGCGGCACATTTCCGTGCCAGTCAGTCTGGTGTGTACCATATAACATTACTGTCTTGTGTAGTGACAGTAGGGCTGTCAACAGTTTTTAAACTGACACCGAAACCATGGTTTTATGTGAAAACAAACCTGAACTGAAACAGCAGTTTTTTAGCAGGTTACGCTGAGTACGGTGCAACGTCATTAGCTTGTCTGAGAAGAAACGGTACAGGCAAAAGTGGACCCTTTATTATTTATCTTAAAAAACAACTGCGTCATTACTTGCAAAACTGTTATGAAATTAAACTAGATGTTCTTAACAGAATTCATTCATTGTTTTGTTTACTTTCATAGACAAAAGAATATTTAAGTCAATATCTCGGGCTGCCTACATCACTCATTGGTCTAAATAATCAGCTGCAATTATTGAACTCAGGCTGTTGCCATTCATCTGGATGCAAAGTCAGGCTGTTAAGTCTATACTAATGATGAAAGAAATCATCAGTAGCTTAAATGATTTGAACACATTATGCTGCACTTCAGTGCTATAGTACATAATACAATTTCTCAAAATTCACAGAAACTGACAGCTTTTGTTTGCCTACTAGTTATCTCCAAGTAAGGACTGGATCATACCTGCAGTGGGCATGGCACGTCAATGAATTTCATATTTTTCGGCTAAAGTGCTTATTTTTTGGTGCAAAGTATCTATAAAAAAATAAAATTATTAATTATCACAGTGGTGTTAATAACTATATAAGTATATTAGTCCAAAATTTATATTATCCGCCATAACAATCTGATTTCTGTGGTTGAAATGATCTAAAGTATGGCTAGTAAGTAACTCAGGACCAAAACCGAGGTTGTTATGCTAAAACTGAATCGAATCGAACCGGAAATGGAAATAGTGGAACCGCAACAGTCCTAAGTAACAGTTGACCTTTATTTGTTATGAAACTGAGTGCATATAATATGAGTAATTAGTAGCATTAGGAGTTGGAAACGTAGCCAGCTGCACTTCTTACGTTGCCCCAGAAGACTCCCAACTTGCAAATGGGCATGCATGTCGTGATTGGCCTAATAAAACTTGCATGATTGCCTAATGCAGATTTTAGGCTGAGGAGAGGCAGTTACCCTTTTACCACTGCGTGTTTTCAGCACTGAAATAAAGTAATTTTTACAACATAAATGACAAAGTATATTTGTGCATGATAACCCATGCAGGGATTGCAGGAGAGGGCCACATTTGTGCTCTCAGATTGCATTGAAAACTTTTCTACATCCTGGGTGTGTATGTGTGTGTGCAATATCAGATAGTCCACAATTTATAGGCATCTCCTGTTGTACTGTACATGCAGCTAGTATTTGTATTTATTGTTTTATAATGTTTTGAAAATATTATTGGACATTTAAACCTCTGTTTTTAATTATAACATTTTAGTTATGTTATTGCTATGATCATGTGTAGGTCATATGCTGGGTGTTCTTTCATCAGAGGGCGGTGGATGCAGTTGGTTGGAAAAAATACATCTTGACTTCTGCCGTGTTCAGGTGAAACATTGATAGATAGTTATGCTGCTTATTTGAAGATGCAGATGTCTTGCAGAGATATGTGTAACTGCTGGTTTGTTATCACTGCTATATGCTTCTGAAACATGGACACTATTGACAGCTGATATAGCGAAACTAGAGGGCTTTTATGTGACAAATCAAAGGCGAATACTCGTCATCCTCTGGTATGAATTTGTCACAAACGACGAAGTCGCCACCCTCTCACAGCTGCCGTCCATAGATGAAGCTACAAGTTGGAGGAGACACTCTCTCTTTGGCCACGTCAGGCATATGGATCAGGCTGCTCCTGCACACTAAGCCTACATCTCGCAGTCACGACAGGACTCAGGACAGTTTGGCATCTTGAGAAGACAACCAGGCCATCTACGAAAATGCTGGGTGGAGTATGTCACCACCAGCACAGGGCTCTCTCCTTCTGATGTTTGGAGTGTTGCGATGTTACGACCCATCGACAGTCAAGCGTAAGGAGAGAGGGTGACTGATGTTAGTTTGTTTTTGTCTCTCTTGTTTGCTTCCTTATTTGTTTTAAAATTCTCTCTTAGTTTTAGTCAAGAGTTTTTCAGTTTGAATTCAGTTTTAAACTAAAAGTGCATCATTTTCTGAAGCCCAGTGTTAAGACTGTTTAGAATGTTTTCATGGTTATCTGGTTTGTTGATGGACATCTATAGGACTTTTGTGATTACTGAAGTAGAGCGGTAGTTATTATATGCCAGATGCCTTTTTGAACAAGAACACTGACTTGTGGCTTATGTTTGGAACAGTGCACCCTCAGACAGTTCCACAATAAACTAAAAACAGTATTAGTTTGCTTGGCTTACAGGACACAACATGATGAACTGTATTTTCGACTGTTTGATGATGATGATGATGACGATGAACGAATTAACTTTGACGTGGCATATAGTCCTAAGACTGCAAGGACACGTAACAGTTAAAACAGAGTCACGTAATAGTCGACGCGTTAGTTGATGGTACTAGTCGGAACAGCTGTATGAGCGAGAAAAAAGCTCGGTCTTCAGTCTACCACGAAAAACTGGCAGTTTATGTTTAGGTCATAGAAATCTATATTATAAAAGTGCTTAAACTGCTGTTGACCGTTTATGTGTTTATGCTGTTGACCGTTTATGTGTTTGACCGGGGGCATGGGACAGAATCATAGTGCCATTCTAGCTCGTAACAGTTTATATATTCTGTTAGTTACCCTGTGTACAATCAGCAGTATCATTGTATGTTTGTATCATTGTGTGATGCTGAGTCAAGTGTTAATGGTCTGGTGTGGTGCATATGGTATTTGTTTCATGTGGTCTAGGGTCGTGATCGACTGTTTGAACTGCTGTTTACCCAGCTTCAACAGAAAGACCAGTTTGCAGATTCGTTTCTTGTGAGAAATTCTCTCTTTACCACGTTCTCGCCACGCTTCCCTGATGAAGCACAGCTGAAGGACTATGATCAGTGTTAGTAGCATACTATCACGCTCTTACTTAGGCTTTTTGTTTGCTGTTTTTTGATAATGACAGATTGCATTTCTTGCTGTACTCAGTCCGGGAGTTATAATGTTATTGTATCGTAAAAACGGTTTTCGCTTCACTCGACTTGCAGTGCTTTGACACCAATTGTTGGGTCGTGACCTGTAAAAATTGTCTTTGAATGTGTCAGGTGGGACGTTAAGTATGTCACTGTCATAATGGTAGACAAGGCATACGGATGCAAATACAAGATAAATGATGTCGGGTGATAATGTCATATCACTTGTGCGCTGTGCAAGTGCAAGCATGCAATGCTCATTTCGTACAGTTGAATAATTCCGTTTTGTTGGTCTTTGATCAGATTCTGTGCAACACAAACCAACAAGTCTGCATCACACAGTGTGGCTGTGTCTGCAGTACTACGCTGTGATGTCCGACCCTCAGCCCGACTGTGAGTTCACTTTTCTACTGTGCTGTTTGCATGTTGTTGTGCATTGTGCAGTAATTAATTTGGCTAAGCGATTGGGTGTTTGAGAGCATTTTTTAGCTCATCTAGGTGTAGCATAGCTGAGTTAATCATACTGATGCTATTCGAATGTCGTCTGTCTATTAACCGTTGTGTCATGTATTATAACCGCTCGAATTAGAAACTTGTAATCTTGCGTGGAGACTTGCTGACCAACCCTTACCACAAACCAAAAACTAGGTTACCCTAGTTAAGCTTAGTGATGTTAAAACTGGATTTTCTTCACAACTGGTCACCGTCTTGTCAAAACCGGTTTTTTACCGGTTATGAAAATGCCATTATTACCAAAAAGTACTATTATTAACTTGGCACAGGCCTAAGCAAAGTAGCGGTTTGTAGGTATTTAAGTGCCAAACTACATCTGTCACTTTTTTTGTGTCTTTAGACTAACAGACCTATGGTTGAGACCAAGACAACTGGATTTCGATTGCCGGTGATGCTTTTCTGTAAATAAGTAACAAAATTTATCACTCTGAGGCACTGAGCATGTTTAAGGTTATCTATGTAGTTGTTTTTCCTTGTGTGTCAGTTCAGCATGAGATTAAAACCAACACAAACAAACAGAGAATGTCATCTTTATCCACTAGACAACACTGTAGCATAAGTAAAGACAATACACAAATAGGCCGATAAAATCATAAAATGCAAGCAGTGAAGCAGTGTACTTTCTTCATTAAACAGCTGCCTTGAGTGCTTTGATTGGCATGCTCATGTGGGCTACAACCTACAGTAGGACAGGCAAGAACTTAGATTTAGAAATTCTTTGTTTGATAATTAAAACTTGAAGCCTTGAACTAGATGATACAAAGATTACTTACTTATTTACATTATGTCATGTGCTTACTTTACCTTGTAGTGACCGCCACCGTTATAGTTTGTTTACAACTTTACATTCCAAGATTCCATCTGCAAAACTTGTTTATCAAAATTATCAATAAAGATGCATACTACCATCAGAAATTTTTGACAACCAGTTGCTTATTTTTAAAAAAACCGGCTTCAGCTGCTACAAAGTTACCGGTTTTCCAGTTGCCATTTAACATCACTAGTTAAGCTAGCTGAACATCACTGTAATAACTATAGGCATCTTGTTGTATGATGTATTCCTACTTTACTGGGAATAAAGACAGCTGTGCGTGAGAAGTGACGTTGTCATTTTCAGACACATAAATCATTTGTCGGGATTAATTACTGTCATCGGGCATTCATTGTTTCATATGTACAGTTGTAACTGTGCTTTTTCAGATGGATTGGTATTGTTTGAAAACCTGCCATATGAAACACAGAATCTGGATGGTGCTGGACCAGAGTCTCTAAGGCAGCTCGATGTCGAGGTCTGTTTTCGGTTACTGCATTATAAATCTTATAATAATTATTATAATAATAATAATAATAATAATAATAATAAATCTTATGAAATGTTAGCCAAGTAAAACACAGTTGTATTGCTCATTGTTTGATTCTGTGCATGGCTTTAGTGGTTGTTTACTATTTCTATGCATTAGTGCAAAAGAATTATTGCATTTTGAATTTTAGGGTTAAATGTCTTATTAGTTATTTTATTGATAATAGTTGCCAGTCATCATAAGCTGAATGCATTCTTGTTGAAGTTGCACCTGATGGATTATTTTCTGCTGTAACTGATCTGCATCAGTGAGTGTTAATATTTTGTCGTTTGTAGGCGTTCTTGAATGCTGTGGTGAGAAAGGCAGCATTGAAATTGGCAAACAGGCGAACGTTGCAGGACAGTGGCAGGCCGTACATGATGCCGGCAGTTATAAATGAGCCGTTATGTACAGCAGAGCAGCAGCAGTGGTGGAATAGTGTCTACAAAGTCACTACAAATACTGCCAGGTTTGACTACAAGCACTAGCTATATTCTAGTGAATAGATGAGGCCTTTTATGGTGAACCTGATTTGTACACAGTAATGGTGTAGCTTTGCAGCCTGCAGATGTTGCTTTAGACCTTGGTATGGTGCTGGACATCGAGCTAACTGCGAATCAACACATCCCCAGCACTTGCTTCTTTTATTTACAGCTTTTCTGTTGATTCATTAAGGTATAGAAACATGCTGAGAAATCTATGAGATTGACTTGCTGAATGAGTTACAACAGGAGTCCAGTTCAACAGTGCATAGTGCATTGTAAGTTTCTAGTCGATGCGCGGACAAAGTAATGTTGAGGATCGTGTGATTACTGGTCACCTTGCTTAGTAGTAACTACACTAGCATGCTGCTTCCAGTTCAAACTTTTATCTACTGCAAGAGCTTGTCTTGTTTATACATCACATAACGTAGAAGTCAGTTAATTCAAATCTGTATTGTAGTTTACTGTGCTCTGAAGAAGAGAGCATTCTGCATTCATAATACAAGCTGGGTTAAATATCGTCTTAGTTTATTTTACCTCCAGTGACATGATTTTGTTGATATATTTTAGCTCTGTTTGCGTTTTGTTGGCTTTGTGCACAGGTTGATTAATTGATAGATTGATAACTGGTGTGTCAGACATCTGCAAGCTGTGCAGTGTTCTGTTGTAGGGAGTCACTGGGTCAGATGCGTTCTGTGATTCAGAGAGGCTTAGAGACTGTGCGCTTGGTTGGTCATGGTGGTCTGGACATTGACCTTGTCGTTCATCTTGCACGCACATTTGCATTAAGGGTACAGAATTACTGTTTGTGATTGTCATTTTTTGTTACCTCAAGTAATACAATGTCATAGTATAACTATTAACGGTTTATCCAAATTTATTCACTGTTGGAAACACACACTGTGAGCGTGTTGCAAGTGGTGAAAAATTTGAAACTTTTTATGATTGACTAAAGTGGTTCATGAAATTGGTGGCCTTTTGGGAATACATACACCGTGGTCCAAACAATGTCTACATTTTTTCACGGATGCCGAAATAAGCTGGGTTGGTGACCGGTTTTCTCCAAAGGACTGAGAAGGCCTAAGAATATCAAGTTTGGCACAAAAGTGGCATCTAGGATGATGTGCGCACTTACGTTTTTGTTAAAATTACGGCAAAATTTGCAAAAAGCGTGAAAAATAGGCTAAAAAAGAAAGAGCGCATTCTTTACCACACGCTACCACAGAAACCATAATGATGATGCCCAAACTTTTTGTTTGCTCTTAACCGTGCACTGCTTTAACACTGTGCACTATGCTTTGCTTTAATAATACGCGAAACGAACAGTGCGGCACCACTGGTGATGCACCAGGCCAACCACTGGGGCGGCGCAGGCCTGGGCAGACTCAGCACTGTATGCGGAATGCGGGCTATAGAGTGAGCTATATAGTAACATGACTTCACTGTAAGTATGTTAATTATGGTCTTCCATTGACCGGAAAACTCCTGTCTTCGAAGGCCTAAGTTCACAGCTAAACTGTGTCGCTGGTGCCATCTGAGGAATACGTGGGGCACTGAGGACCCCTGTGATGGTAGCCACCTTACATGTGTTCTTCTGCAAACATTGACGGATCTCCATAGAATTTGGCATACAGTATACTGAAGGAATTTGACACACAACAATTATTGACATGTCGACTTGCCTGCGTAATGTTGCTACACTGTCTTGAGAAAAATTGATTCGCGATTTTGGCCAATTTGCTGTGTCGATAGAGCTGTTAAAACGACTTCAAAACTTGATAAGATATGACCCATGAAAGATTTTTAATGTTGCATACTATTGAGATATTGTACTGATGCAAGAGATACTGTCATCCACTCTTGCCATTGCCATCTTGACGCTGACGTCTTCCAGCAAGACAGTGAGCCGGCACATCGTGCACGTCAGATAATTGAACTACTGCAGTTTGAAGCTGCTGAGTTAATTGGTTTGGACTTACGACCTCCAGTTTGCTCTGATTTTAGTCCTATTTAATATTGAATATGGGCATAAGTGGCAGAATCATGTGTATCAGATGCCAGGTCAAGACATGGATGATCTGAGCTGGTGCTTGATAGACACTGGAAATGGCTTCTCACAAAGTGTGATGGATGATGCTATCGACTGAGTGGCCTAAAAGACTTCAAGCCCCATAGTTCATATTTTTCCCAAGGTACAGTGGCAACAGTATGTAGGTGAGGTGGACAAATAAATAATTATTATGTTGCAAACTTTTTCAGTATACTGTGTGCCAAATATTGTGGAAATCAACCAGCATTTGTTCAACTGCAGTAGAATAAAAATGTGGCCATTATTATTAGACCACAGTGTAATTCAGTTCTGTTTATGGACTCTTGGGATTGACAGTTATGAAGAAATCTAACTGAAAAAATTGCCAGTTTTTTCACAGTCATATAAATGTATGTATGTATAATTGTATATATTGCAAAGGTCAAAGCCAGCGTTTTAAGTTCATAGTTTTCGTAAAGTTAATGTGCCAGGGTGTAATATGGCTGTCATAGTTTGTTGAACCTGCAGATAATATTACAGTTCTGGATTGTATGATCTTTAGGCAGAGAAAATGCAAGCCCGTGCTCTAACAGCTGATGATTTCATTACAGAAATTCAGTTTTTGCAGTCGCGTGCAACACATTACTGGTGCAAAGCAGTTGAAAAGTTGGAAAAGCTGGAAAGGTGTTTTGCATTTTCTGTTCAGTATTGTTTATTTCTAAAAGCCTTGTAGTGTTGTCTGTTTTGTATATTTGATCGTCATAGAAGAAGAGTCCAGTGGCCTTCAGAGACCATAAAGGAGGAGAGCTATTCACCCCGCCAGCATTCGTGACTCGCAGAGCCAGAACACTGGCAGTCCTAGACATAGGGCCTGCTGTGTTTCATCCCTAGTACTGTATGTAACCACCGCCAGTACTCATTTTACCATCCCATGGGGGGTAGAAGGCTGAGTCGACCTAGTTGGCTGCTTACATACCTAGATGGTTTACCCATCCAGAGGTGGTCATCCATTCAAGTACTAACCGGGCCCGATGTTGATTAACTTCATTGATCCGACCAACGATGCTAACCATTGCATGTGTTATTGTCTATTTGTATGTTATTACTTGCTACGTGACTCAGATTTGGCTACCTGTGTGCCATCTATGCTGCGAGCAGGTATTGTTTTTGCATTGCATCTGTTTGCTCTGTTAACATACTTTTATGCATCCTGCCAGTGACGTATAACAGAATCCATGCTAGTGAAATTGAATTGTCGAATTTGTCCTAACGTGACACCTGCTATGGTTTGCAGAAACAAGATGACACATGCATCAAGGTACAGTTTATTTGAGAATAACGATGATCATTTATCGGAAACGGACAGACGTGGTTACCTTGATGAGGGACGACTGTATCTTGCCAAGCAAGCACGAGAGAAAGCCTTGTATACTGAAGCTCTGAAACAGCTGACGTGTTTGCACACAGCAGAAGCATCCTTTCAGACAGCCTTGGTATATTTCACTGTTACTGTTGCGGATTTGGAATTTCATTATTGTGGCTGCTGCCTTAGACTGAACTGTAGTTTAGTTAGTTTTATGTATTTGTATACGTTTTTAAGCTACCATATGTATTGTGTATTGAATGAATAAAATGTTCTGGTGATGTGAGAAGTGCAATATTGTAGATTATTTTAAGCTCACAATGAGTGTCTTTGTCTGCCTTGCATCTTGCCACTTTTTGTGTGATTTTCTGGACAATTGATTTGTAATTAGTTGTAGAACTAGAGACATTCACTAGCTGTCATTAACTTCTGTGGCCATTTACTATTTAAATTAGTTTTCGTGCAGTAACAGTAATTTCAGCTTAGTATTTTTGTTGACAATGAATGATGTACCATTTGTCTTCTCAAGTCCTAGTAACTGTCATTTTACTTCGCAATTAATGATGGACGCACACACGTTTATGCACACTCTAATAGAAGTTTGGTGGTGGAACATTTTTTGTATAATACTGATGACTGAGCATTGCAGTTAATCTGCTGCTTGTTGATATAGTGGTTTTGACATAGTTGGTCTGCAACTGTAATAGTTGCTCTAACACTTTGCCCAGTTTCATATTGTTAGTACATTTCCAGCAGCTTGCTTGTGTTGTGTGTTTGTCTGTAGGTCTATAAGCTATGTGCCGAGCATGAGGTATTGCCTGAGGTAACAAAAGATGGCTCTGAAGATGCAATTCGTGAACGAAGGATTCTGCTGCTGACGAAGTCAAAAGATGCTCTCTGTCTGACACTTGATCGCATCAGAGGCGATCGATTTCATGTGTGTTTTCACTAATTAACACTGCCATTTGTATCACGAGATGTGTTAGTATTATCTAATATAATAATTCTCTTTGTGTGTGTGTCTGTCTGGTTGTCTGTTTGCTTGTAACTCGGGAGTGGGTGTGACTGTCAAATTTTTCATGGTAGCTCCAGGGCACCCTGGGGATGGTTTTATGCACAATAAATTTTGGGAGTCTTGGGTAGGGGGGGCTGGAAATTTGACATTTTTTGTTCTCGCTGCAGCAGCTGACAAGGCCTGGGTGCTACTTTGCAGGCCTAGCCTTCAGCGTGGGCATCACTAGTTATAGTTAGGCCTGGCGGCACAGAACACTGTAGGCAGCTCAGGGGCAATATAGGCTACATTTTTTCGACTGCTCAGTGGGATGGACTGGAGTGGGTGAAAGGTGGGCGCAGGACTTTATTAGTGATGTTCCCAAATATTTCTGGGATGAATAAATGACTTACCATAATTATGGCATTCCCATTTCATGCCATTTGTTTATGACTATAGAATAAAATTGTTTTATTAAAAATATCAGGTAAATTCTCTGTACAGTTTATAGCGTGGTTGGATAGCATTTGCTGATGTGTTGAAGGTGCTGAATAGTAAAGTTGCCGAGGAGATGGACATTGTGGAGAACCACTTGGCTGGTCTCACGAGTATGTATAGTTGTTCACAAAAGTACAAGACTCAGAGAAATGCACACAAGAATGATAGCTATAAGAACAACATGACTGTTCTCTGTTGTGATCAACCAGTCTTTCACTTTTACAGTGACACGGCACAGATGTGTGTGATGTGTAGTGTATAGGAACAGTCTTGTCGCTCATGCAGTCATACAAATTAGCAAAATGTATATTTGTCTTTTTAAAGTAATTTTTGTTACTATTACATTCCCGTCACGTGAGCATATGGACAACAGCATAATTATGCAGCTTTTTTAAGAGAGTCTGCATTATTACATTTTTTATTTCACAAAAGTGCATTCATTCTCACATCTCTCAGCCAGATAATCATTTATTGTCGGCAAAAAATATGTAGAATTAGATGATCAGCAGGTTTATACTGTTGAGCGTAAGTCCACAATTTCTTCAATCACACGTGGCTGTCCATGTGGGCATTTGTGTGCTGGTGCTGATGCTGTTTGCAGTGTACCAGTTATGCTTAGTATCATCGCATTGATCTTGCACTGTCAGAATGATTAATGAATGGTTAACCAGTTTATCTTACCTTTTCCTTTCCTTTGGGATTGGCAGCCTCTGCTACCCATCGCTAAGGCTATGTCAGTTTGGTCCGTTGCACATCCCCAGTAAGACGAGTACTCATGATTCGGTTTTATAGGCTTTCGCGAACCTCATAAGAGTTTATCAGCTGGGTACTAATGACATACCGTGCGATGCACCAGCCATGTGTCCATGATCTCGCAGTAGTAGCTGCTGTCTGGTACTAATGACATACCATGCGATGCACCAGCCATGTGTCCATGATCTCGCAGTAGTAGCTGCTGTCTGGTACTAATGACATACCGTGCGATGCACCAGCCATGTGTCCATGATCTCGCAGTAGTAGCTGCTGTCTGGTAC
>Ga0126335_1001624_pt1 | contig 12800 bp, 12 predicted proteins | sample OlaspJWI45metaG_FD_108409 | JGI IMG/M metagenome (GOLD analysis project Ga0126335, IMG submission 108409) | Marine gutless worms symbiont microbial communities from Oahu, Hawaii - Olavius sp. 1 OAHU.JWI-45 metaG | ecosystem: Host-associated > Annelida > Digestive system > Unclassified | place...
AGAACCACTCCACTGTGTTACAATATGAACTAGGCTAACTGTAGGCAACCGCCTCTAGGCTAATCACAGCGTAAGGGTCCCAGTGTGACAAAAACCCAATCTGCTGGGCCTATAAGCTGCCTACAACATCGTGCAACAAGAGTATTGCACTGTGCTATAGTAACTAGAGCAGCTGTGTTAACGTTCCCTCTTTGACTCGACAAAACAACTGCAGGTTAATTAACAACAATTGTGGCAATATGCAAAACAGATTTCACCACTCGGCATACGTGAGCTTAGCAACATAGTTATCATAACAAACTACTTGAATACGCCTACGTCAATGAAGCCAAGATGCTAATAATTAGAAATTACGAACTAAGGGCCAAATTCTATTACGCCAGCGACTTTTGTTGGTTGAAAGCTGGTTGCAGATAAGTTTGATCTATCTCGATTTGTCACACACACAACAAGAGAGGTTCGCAGCTGGTTTCCGACCAGTGTGAGACGGGCACGCCTGCGACCAGGTTCACAACTGTCTACTTGGCTAGAATAATGAAATGTGACCCTAATAATAACTGGCCTGACTCCTTTGTCAAATGCGTCTTTAACGACCTGTTTACCGTTCAAACTAGGCTTCATGAACCCCCTCCAGCTGCCAGTACACCTTGTCCCAGGGATGATTCTGGGTTTCTGGCGCAAAAATGGGGGTCGTGGGTAGAGGCTACAAAACTGGCGTTTTCCGTTTGTCGCGAGACGGGCCGGCCACGCACCACTGCAGGCAGATTGGTCACTTGGCACTGGACACACAGACGCAGGCGGACAATGCAATATACGCAAGCGTTGGTGCTAACGGGCGGCCACGTATACTACACATGGGTACGGAAAGCGGGGTCCTTGGGCGGGCGAAAAGCGGGACGGAGCTGCCCACGGAATGCCCGACTGCGCAGGCAGAATGGCCAGTTGCATTATATGTGAAACAGTATTTCAAACTGCACTAATGCAGTTTGCAACAATAGTCCTATCTTAAACCATTCTTATTCTAAACTGTTAAAAACAGAACTGTACTAGGAGCTAATAAGTAACAAGGTAATGATTGCTTAAACACAGGCAACTAGAAACAGAAATTACAGGCTAAAAGTATTCATATGGAGACGAAAAAATAGAAATTTTCATAATGATTATTCTGTTTATCAAAATTGACGCCTAACTATAGACCTATAGCCCAGTGCATTAATGGCTGAGGAGTAGGGCTACCAGAATGGAGATGAGTGCCGCCAAGTAGACTACGAGCCTCGGAAATGATCACCTACTCGTGTTCCACACAACACCTTGTTATCAATGTGAAATAATTTGAAAAACATTGCTATCACACATTACACAGACGTTTTACGCATTAACAGTGAAATTTTGCCAAAAATAAGTAATAACATCCAAAACACTGAATACTTTGCACTTGGGACTCGGAACTTGTGTAACGAAGTGACTAATTATATGCACATGTAACATAACAAGAGGCCAAAGTAACTTGGGAAAGGCTGCACCAAATGACCCGCACAATGCACGTCCAAGAGAATTCAGCCACGTGACAGACAGACAGACTGACAGACAGACACCGCACACATCGGTAACAATAGTCTGCACCAGATGCATTTGATGCAGCCTAATAATACTAGTATAACTCTCATAGTGCCTACTAGAAGATTATGTTCCCTAGACCCTCTTCTGTTTTCCTCTTCTGCTTTTCTGCTTTCTAGCAAATTTCTAACTGTTTCTACAGTTTCTTCATCAATCTCACAACTGGTCGTGCCGTGCACTTGTGGTCCCACGATCGGTGACCATGCCTTAGCTGTTGGCTGTTTTTGTGCCACATGCATGGAACAGTCTGCCTGACTCACTACATAAACCTGTCGTACCTTTCAAGATTGTACTCGCGCTGCGATGACAATTTCTATCTGAAGTGCTCTTGTTGCTTGCAGTGCTAAGATAACTCGTCTACTTTACTTGCTTACTTACTATCACAACAGATCAAAGCTGAAGCTCTGAATACAATAAACTACATATACATGATTGCAACATCATATTGCAACGCTCTGACATAAAAATAAAACGAATGATTCATTGATTACACAACAAATAGTGAAAGCAGTTCAACAACTGAAGCAGCAATACGAACTATGTGTGCAACTGTGCTGTAAAAACAACACTACAGTTGTTCACTAAGCTCAAGCTCCACTATTCCGACACGTTGTGAATTTGTCATAGACTGTAAACACGTACAATGACAAATTACATTTCGAGCTCAATCATTCAGCAAGACGTGTGATGCAATTTAACCTACACAATGAATATAGTATCTCTATATTTGTATTTACACAGCCATTGCAAGATAAACTAAAAGCATATTCATGCATCGACATTGTTGGTTAATCAGACTACATCCTCACTGCATATTAGGACAATATTATGCAACTGGGTAAACCGGAACAAAAATTTCTCAACCAAAGTAAAACTGCAGTTAATATGGTTGTTCATGCTTCTTGAACAAAATTTCTTACTTTTTGCTTGAATAACATTTGTCATTTTCCTAAATTTCAGCCAAATTATACATTGTATCAAACGCCAAAAAAACTGGCAGTCAGAACTACTCCAAGCATTCACGTGAATTCTCTTTGCTATGAATATTTGAATGGAGTAAGACTAACCAACTATGTTCTGGCCATGCACGAAAATGCATAATAAACAACAGAAATGTCTTGAATACACTGACCTAGTGGCACAATCAACCACAATCAACACTAGAGAAAACGCCAGGCACAAAAAGTGGTCATCTGTTAACAAACCGAGCACTACCCTTGGTAGTCAAACAATAAAATCAAAGTCTGGCAAAATAAATATGAAATCATTTAGCCGAGCAAAAGTGAATGAGCTGCCATGTTGCCTAGCAGCAGCAGTTGTTAACCAACACAGTTCAAATATTGCAACTATCACAGAAATGCTACAAGAAAATAGATCAAACAATAACAAACTGATATCACATACAAAAGCAGACAGAATGTTGCGCTGAAATTGAAATACAGACTCGTACAAAAATACCCTACAGAGTTCAAATACTGCAATAGGTAAGCTTACTACATACAGTGAAAATGCTCAACATTGCCTACACAGTGCGGAACACAATGCGAAATGGTTACAGTAAAATGGAATAGTCCATAATAATTAACCTCTACACCATTTTTAATGGTAGTGTTTTATCTCCTGGCTCTGTCCCATATGCCAGTGGAATGCTCTGAGGCCAATTTAAGCAATGTGTGATATTTGTTTTACAAAAGTTTGTAAAGTACTGACACCATTGGCAACATATTAACAGGCAAAATGTAGGAAAATTGGTAGTTTTGGGGTCTTTGATGGGTATCAAAAGAGGCAAATGGTACAAAAAGAAAAAGTAGAACTAAACGGCATGAAAGAGAACTTGTTCTGTTGTGAGACTGTTACTGTGAAAGGCAAAGTTTCCATCAGGTTAGTTACAAAAACTGCCATATTCACAGACAAAAGTTTGCATAGACAGTGAACGTGTGCAATTTAAATGACTTCAAGTGCACATACAATAAAAAGACATTATGTCCTCTCACAAGCTGACATGTGGGCAACTCGTCAGAGACAGATCCTTATACAAACTTGCTGATTGTTTTCTTATTATCGTGATACACTATAGTAGGTTTCCTATCAATTCGTCCCCAAGTAACTCAGCTCAAATTCAACTTCTGGTCTCATCACGAGTTGGTCGGGTTGGGTGAAGAAAAATGAAGCCATGCACAACTCTGGCTCAGGGGCCCGCAAACTTGTGATCTGTACCTGACGAGATACACAGGCACAGTCCCAGTGCAGATATTCTCTCTAGACAGACGTAGACATAAGCACTATGAAGTGCTATGTTGTTAACAGCCGTTCTGACTGCGACTAGCCTTCTTGCGACTTGGTTTACCAGTGACGGCCAGTGCCTCAAGCCGTGTAGGTTTCCGAACACAGTCATCATATTCCACAGGAGATGAGGGCGGTAGCGTTCCGGGTGACCGGGGGTCACTTAGTGTCCGACGTGACATCAAACCAGAACCATTCATTGATCCATAACTGCCAGCTGTGGCACCCATCATTACACACCAGGTGAGTCAAAGAAGTAGTCACCTATAAGTGGCCCAAGTACAATTGGCCTTAACTTCATCAAACCCTAACCAACTTTCAAAATTCTTTTGCCACTAAAAACAGCATGAAATTTTCAATAACAAAACTTACAATACTTCCCACCATACCACGTCAGAAAGTGATTGGTAAGGCTGCAGTCCGAAAAGATACTGACAAACAGTTACATGCCTGAGAAACTGCAACTGACAATAAGCAATAGCCAAGGTTCACAGCTGACAAGGTGAGACAGCAGGAGTTTTTGTCACACTGAATAACAGAAATGGCAGCAACCTTATAACTGTTAATGGTACAAAAGACAAACAATTCGATCTCTTCAGTAAATGTAGCCTGTAAAATCTCCAAATCCAAAGGCAGCCAGACCAATGCAACACACACAAAAGCAGCAGAGATACAAGTAACTCACAATACTGGTTCTGCAGCAGCTCCTCTGCTCGACTGCTGCGGAAATAGTTCTGAGCCAACTGCTGCTCTGAACTGTCATTCAATCTCTACAACAAGTGGCCAAGTAATCTGTGGCCCGATTTTCAAAACATCTTAAGAAGATCTTAGGAAAATCTTAGGAAAATGACCGAACTTACGAACATCTTAAGAAAAAGTTACGACAATGCTGATTTTCAAAACTTCTTAAGAACATCTTAGGAAAAAGTTACGAAAAACTTAAGAAAATCTTAAGAAAAACTTACGACGAACTTACAAAAAAGTCACGAAATGCTAAGAAAGGTTTGGAAAATTAACTTACGAAAATCTTAGGAAGATCTTAGGAATTCTTAAGTTGTGAACTTACGACGAAGTTACGACAAACTTAGGAAAAACTTAGGAAGAACTTGGGAAAATCTTAAGAAGTTTTGAAAATCGGGCCCCTGGTGAATGCTGCATCGAAACAGTGCAAGAGATCGGGACTTCCGTCCAGTACAAGGTTCCTTTGGCCCCAGGAGTCTCCACCCCAAGCAGAATCTCAATCCGTTCAGCCGTGTTTGCACAGCAAAGCCGCATGACACTCGCAGACTGACAGATGCCCAGGATCATCGATCGCAAAAGTCCTCATGTCATGTATTCGATGCAGTCTAAAAATAAATGCACTCAATGATAAGGTGAGAAGACAGCATGCCCTTTCACTCCACTCTTCTTACCTCCCTTTCAAACTGTTCTCCAAAGCTGGTCATTCTGGTCTACAAAGCACCAAATGGCCTGTCGCCATGACTACTAGCTGCCAATGACTCTGATTGCCAAATGTCGCTATGTGCGACATTCCTACAACCCGCACAAGTCTGGGTGATTGATCTTTCACCGCTGCTGGTCCCTATTTATGGAACAACTCAAAACATCAGCTGCACGACTCTGAACTAACATCTATGGAGTTTCACTGCATCTGTATAGCCAACGACTGTCGCGCCTAGAACACCCTATGTATCGTACCTACTTACTTACTTTTTCAACATTTGTATAGCTGTAGCATAATTATTGAAAGGAACAAACAGACTCAAAAAATTAAGTACCATTGCTACTGTAATAACAGTTATAGCAAAGTCACCTGAATATATCGGTCTTCAGATTGTAGATCTTCATTAAACTCGCTGCTGTGACTGCGTGGTATCTCCTGCGTCGCTGACAGCCTTGCTCCAGCTGAAATGTCACACGGCATCCAAATACATAGGATGACTTAATAAATTTTTTTTGTGAAAACTAGATGCTGTTTGCCGGAAAAGTTTGCCTCCGCGTGGCCCGAGCTAATAATAGCTTGTGACGTCACGGGGCATGGCGAGTGGCTGCAGCGCTGCCACTGGCCATCACTGCAGTTAGCCTGTGCGGCCTATAGGCTCTTTGCCCATGCATTCCGATTTCAGACAGACACAGACGGAAAGACAGACATCACAACCGGGTTACATATTGCATCTTTCGCATTTAAAAGGCGGTGGATGCAAAATTATCCTTCAGCTTGATGATTACACATAATTAGCATAAATCTATCAAGTGACGCCAACCATTCGGGATTATCTTATCTTCAAGCAGTATCGTAGGATATTTACATAGTTGACGACATTGTTTATTTGTTGTGTTTTCAAACACGACGTGTAAGAGGAAGCTGCGTCAACGTGCCCCAGACAAACAAAACAAAGAAAACAACATGCTACTCGGTCAAAATTTAGTCACCTTTTATGACGTATGGCCAGTAAATGGAGTGAGTCTACAATTAAGACCTCAGACCCCACACAGGCATCAAATATGAGGTTAACAATACAGACGTGCAGGAGGAAACTGCGTCTTCTCGATGGTAAGTTTCGGCAAGGTCCACATCTGGTTATTCTCATCCCAGGTGGACTGAGCTCGGATCTTCTCGAGGTTGACAAAGTTGCAGTCTCGTCTAATGACGGGGTGAAGACGGTCAATGACCGCCTGCCACCACTGCATCTCTTGCTCCTGCTTACGTATCGTGTCCAAGTAGTCGATACGATCAAACTCAAACTCAGACTGCAGGTCCATGATTTCCCTTTGTAATGACTCGCTCTGCATGAGAAAATAACAAGAGGCCAAAGTGATTTGGCAGAGGCTGCACCGAATGATCCCGCGTGACAGAGACTGACGGACAGACTGACAGACACCGCACACATCGGTAACAAAAGTCTGCATCTCATGCATTCGATGCAGCGTAAAAATGACACACAGTATACTTTTAATTTCCCAAGGTAGTGGAAAGTGGTGGAAAATGTTACGCGTCTTTTGTAGCAAACTTCATACTCTTTCCAGCAGTAAAAGAGTTTTGAAGGTTTGTTCGTTTACACACAGTTGGCAACAGGGCGTTTCTGGTTGCTGCTCCAAAGGTCTGGAACAGTTGGCCAAATGACATCATATCCTCTGCATCCCTACCTACCTTCTGCCGCCTACTGAAGACTTTCTTTGTTTAATGTTCGTTTGTTTTTTCTTTGTTTGTAAGTTGTGACTCTCTAGTAGTACCAGAAGTAGCCAAGTTATTGAAGCCACTATAAAATTATTATTACATTACATTACAAATGATCACATGTGATACATTTTTGGGACATAGTGTAAACTATTTCAGAAACAAGTCTTCTGGGCAATCAATGGCACTGGTACTGACAACCACACTCACAACTACCAGAAGAACAGAAACCAAGTACAGTTCTAACTTTTTTAAAGAGCTCGCACAAAGAAACCTAAATATAAACCTACAGGCTCCTAGTTCAGTTGTGAGAAGTCAACATATGAGTGTCCTTATGACTCAGCATAGAAGCTGCAGCCCATTGCTACTTTGCTTTGCGATGCTTTATAAGTGCACAGTGCACACAGCTGCAGTACGACGCAGAAGTGTTCTGATAATATTCTCGCATATTTCTTAGACCATCATCATTGCTGAAATGCTGTCACTGAAGAACAAAAATCAGATGGCCCAGAAGCACATACACAAACCTTCTGTCTTTCTTTCATTAGCTGTTTGTTCTTCATTCGAAGCTCATCCTGTACACTCTCATAAATGTCCACCATCACCTCATCTCCGTCCATCTTCAAAGCATCTGTCATGCAAAGCATCAGCTTTCATATTTCACTGTAGAGATACTCCCACTATCAATAGTATTTCACATTTCGTTTACATCATGTGCAATGCCGTAAGAAGTAACCATTGAGTCACGACAGTTATTACCAAAAAATACAAAAACCACAAATAACTGAGTAAACTAGATGCTGGTTGCCGGAAAGGTTTGCATCCTTGTGATGTCAGAGGGCGTGGCAAGTGGCTCCACCGCTGCAGTTGGCCACCACTGCAGCTAGCCAGAGCGGCCAATAAGCTCTTTGCCCACGCATTCCAGTTAGACAGACAGACAGACAGAAGGACAGACATCACAACCGGGTTACATATTGTGTCTTTCACCTTTACAGGTGGCAGATGCAAAAAAACAGGACAAATTTAAAATGTAGTCACATGACCTAGTTATTGCCCCTGTGACCTAGTTTTGCACTTGTGGATGGACTCTATGTAAGCAAAGTGCACACCGAATTTGAAGTCTGATGCTGCAGCCATTCAGGAAACACGGACGAAATTCCAAAATTTAAAAGTAGGTCAAGGTGACCCAGACTATGACCCATTTTACCCACTTTTGTACTGCTTATTTTCTACTCCGTACAGTCTATGTACGTGCTAACTTTGAAGCCTATAGCTTCAGCTATTCGAGAGATATTTACAGGGGTCCATAAATTTAAAATCCAGGTCACTTAAACTGGGTCATGTCCCCTTTGACTCAGTTTTTGCATGCTATCAAAATTACTCCTTGTAGCTATAGCTGTTGCAAAGATATCGGGGTCCATATATTAAAAATTTAGGTGTCATCTGCCATCTTGGATTCGACCCTAAGTGGGTTTTCACAATTCCGCCTCAGTTACAGAGCCACGGAGTACTATCTTGTGAAATATGAAGGCAATCCGTCCACACACAGCTGCGTTAGAGCGATGAAACCGTTTTTCCAATTGTCGCACATTAGGGGTCCCAATTGGGACAATGGATCTAAGAGTTGGGGGGCCCTGCTGCAAGGGGACTGCAGCAAATGAGAGCACAAACATTGGTGCTATATACTATGGTTTTAGATTTTTGAATTTTTGCTCTGTTTTCATATCACAGCGCTTAGAATGTGAGTGGGGTCGAAAAACGGGGCAAAATTTCACATTTTTTGACCCCGTAAAAAAAGGGAAGTACTGGTGGAGAGGTCTGTAGAGATTATTTGTGCCATACCTCGGTTCTAAACTTTTTACCTGGCAGCAACTGGCGGTTTGGTCACATTAAGTGCAGGTGACTAAAAAAAGAAGAATAAGCTTCACGGGTAAAATATATAGGCTCTGGCAACTTTGTTACAGGTGGCTAAACTAGAAGAGATGGTATTGTAATAAAATAACTGAGTAAAAGATGTTCACCCAGTAACATTTTGCGCCGTTCTTCAGCATATTTTTTCTTCTTCTTGCGACGCTCTTTGACTTCTTCATTATTTGCCTGCTCACCACCAACCATGTTCTGTTGCAGCTCCTCCAGCCTGCAGTCACAATAAATAAATAAATTTAAATAAATTCAAATAAATAACTCAATCATCCAGTCAATCAATATACAGATGGTTTTTGTTTACTGCTTTGTTGAAAGTGGCTGCTAGACAGCTGTTACTACAAATTACTATAGCTTGCTGTGACTATTTAGTATATGAATGACATATCACTAGATTTTTTGGTTATTAATACTGTGATAATTTAAACATCACAGATAAAGAAGAAAAACGGAAACTTGCCATTGATAAAATACGCATATACTCTCTCTCTATCAGTTAATCATTAAGATACATCAGTAACATGCATAACATACACTGCAGTCGGAAATCTTAAACAGAAGTCAAAATAACGAGCTAAATTAAATGCAATTTTGCACTTGCAATTTAATATACATCTGTAAAAAATTAAAGCAAGAAAATAATCAAAATTGACAAGCAAAACTGCACAAAGCATGCATAAATAAACATGCTGATCCCACTAAGACAAATGAGCAACTTTCCACAGCAAATATGCAACAATCAGAGTAATGACTAATGACATGAAATTTTGTCGTGTTAACTCTTTCAAGCTACAATGTGCAAACAATAATAACTGTAACCTTTCACACTCTGAGCTGCAACTCGTCTGTGTGAAAAGTTTTGGAAGAACTATGAAGAAAGTAAAGAAACGATCAGAACAAAGGGAGAATAGAAAACGTGCAACGAGGGGGGGTGAACAAACAGAGTTAAAATACACGTGTCTGCAAACATCGAACCACTAGTCAAAGTTATACCTAATTTCTGGTAAAATTCATCTTGACATTTAAGGTAATTACAAAATTATAAAAAAGTACCATAACTACTTGCACAACACCATGTAATGATGATGTATCTCTGACGTCATCATTGAAACCTTTGTCGACTAGTGGAATTGAACAGTTGCAGGCCGATATTCCAGTATGATTTTCTTGTAATTGTCAGTTGGGACACTGTGCATTTTGATACATAATGATTGTTTCATTCACAAGGTAAAATACTGATGCTGTTTAGATGCAAAAAACATTTGTATTTCTAGTTTGGTTTTTGTTGTCGTTAACGCGAAGTCGGCTGGGACCGTAGCGTCGCTCTCGAGTGACCGCGACCAATGGCTTGCCTCCACAGATTCGCAATGGGAACGTTGTTGTCACGACGGAGTTGGTCGGTCCATTTGGTACGTGGTCGGCCTGGTGGATGTTTCCATAAAGGGTCTGGGGGTTGACCGACCGATAGCTCGACTTGGCGTAGCATGGCCTGGTGTGCTGGTTTTGCATTACCTTATTGACATTCTATGCAAAAATTGCAACGACTATATACTGAAGTTTATTCGCACAAAATGCAGTACAGTATATTGTTTGTGTTTGTCAGTATTATGTTTGAAACACTACTGGTTCCATTCTTTCCAGACATGGTGTACAAAGCCAGTGCCTGTGTGCAAAAAGACAAACAGAGCTACTTGTGTTATAACAAAAACTGTAATATGCAATGTGTGTAAATAAAACAAAATCAAAAGTGTCATGACAACATAACCAAAGCACAGCCCAGACCAGCATATAAATGCACATTACCTCTGAAGTGCATCTTGTGCGTCAGCACTAAATGCAACGAGACAATTCACCAGTAAAATGTGTCTACAGCACTTTGTTTCTGTGCAATATTTTAGTATCTGCCAGGTGATGATTCAGATGTGGGCACCCCACTCGAGCCCAAAAGTATGGAAAGGTGTCACTTCTTTCATATGTGCACCATAACAATAGTGGTACATCAGAAAAGGTAAGTGCTGACAGTTAGATGTGAGGGTCGGGCGTATGGCTGTAGGCAATGTAAGATTCTTGTAACAACTAGTACAGTAAAGCAGAATCCATCCGCACATATTTCACTAATTAATGCTTTAAACATTTTCTGCGAGACCATCTGATGTTAGAGTAAACTCTGTTTATTTTCCAATGCATCTATCTTATATCGCAATAATCAAGTGTGCGTAATTTACGTTTCTGTTCGAGTGGACGGCACACAGAGTGAACTAGACATTTTTAGTTTATTTGTCACTAAGTTTCCTTTTGCATACATACTTACTGACATCATTATCAAGATATCACTGACCTTTGTTGTAATTCTTCACTGGCTGCAGCACCATCAACATCAGCATCCGAAACAGCAGCAGCGGCAACAGCACGACGTTTACCAGGTCGACGTGTGGCGACATGTATGGCATGCTGAGCTGACTGGCCACTCGCACCAGACACATATGCTTCATCTTCATCTGCATCAACTGGCATCTGAATAGACAAGCACGACACTCTACGTACTCAGAGAAAGAAACAGCATAACAACTATTAGCGCACTGAGATGCCTTTTCTCTTTTGTAACACGGCAAATTTGATCTTAGTGTCACGTTTAGAGTTTTTCATCTTTGTTAAGCATCGGTCATTTTTGTCTAAGAACTATAGACCTCAGGTCTTAAAAATTTGGTTTTGTTCCCATTACAGATTTTTAGCCAATAATAAATTGGATTTAGACTAAAAGTAAAATAAGCCAACGACTGCAGCTGCTATAAATGCAATCACAAACACAACTTTTAAAAAAATTTCAACAAACCTCTTGACTATCACACGTGGCACTGCCTTCACGAGAATTAGCCTCATCTGAACCAGCAAAACATCAAAAACAAAAACAGGAAACTAACGACTGCTTTAATCATTAATATGTCAAATAGCATTTGTACACAAATTACACTTTACTAACTTCCTTAACTGTAATGTAATCTGTAATGTTCAATGCATGTTTAAGAAAACAAAGTAACTTAGCAAATGCCACATTAAATGCCAGGAATGTTTGTATACTATACTCCCCCTCTACCTCGATGTAAGGGAATCAGCATTTGGGACCCCCATCTAATACAATGTGCCCTTGGTCCCAAGAGTCTCCATCCCAAACAGGACCTCGATCTGTTCAGTCACTTCTGCACAGCGCAGCCATGACAGACTGACAAACCGTGTTACAGAATTGTCAATTGCAACAGGCTGCATTGAGCATGTTGTGCATTATGCGGCCTAACAAAATATTACGTATTTACTAGGGCGGTCGAATTAACCTGTTAATACATGCGTTAATGCGTTAAAGCATTAATCGCAATTTAAAAAATTAATGCAGTTAAAAAATTTAACGCACTCGCACTGACAAAAAAAACAGAAAAATTACTACTGCAAACTTCATGAAATCAAAGGCCACATGTATGACTGAAATATGCCAATATACCATGAGTGAGCAGAGGTTTAACGTCCCACTCGACACTTTATAGGTCATTTTGGGGACGATTTTTACAGGCCAGATGACCCACCCAACAGCATCAAAGCACTGAAGGAAGCCAGTTGGCCACTTCAATCCCACCAGAACCACTCCACTGTGTTACAATGTGAACTGTAGGCAACCGCCTCTAGACTAATCACAGCGTAAGGGTCCCAGTGTGACAAAAACCCAATCTGCTGGACCTATAAGCTGCCTAGAACATCGTGCAACAAGAGTATTGCATTGTGCTGTAGTAACTAGAGCAGCTGTGTTAAT
>Ga0126335_1001625_pt1 | contig 12795 bp, 10 predicted proteins | sample OlaspJWI45metaG_FD_108409 | JGI IMG/M metagenome (GOLD analysis project Ga0126335, IMG submission 108409) | Marine gutless worms symbiont microbial communities from Oahu, Hawaii - Olavius sp. 1 OAHU.JWI-45 metaG | ecosystem: Host-associated > Annelida > Digestive system > Unclassified | place...
AACCGCGTGAAGAGATGAGTGGCTGAGATTTTACAAGGAATGGGTTGGAGAGGGATCGGTTTTTGGCAATAAGTTATTTAATTTCAACGTGTTATCTTTAAGTTAATGGCATTGGTTTGGACCAGGGCGTATGAAATATCAGCGACCGTACCGAAAGAACCCAAAAAGCATCTCTGATGGAACGTTTTTCTGACAAACGCTCTAAGTGAATCAGACTTCCAGGACGGCGCCCACATTGCCGAAGAAGAACCGGTCGGGCATTCTGGCAAACAGCGTGGCCGCCCTGGCCGGTCCCGTGCAATGGGACACACCGATGCGTTCGATACGGTACCGGTCTATCACATCCAGGGTCGCATTGAATTGCTCTTCACTTGAAAAACCCAGGTGGGTCCCGCCGATAATCGCATGGATTCTGTCCTTGTTCATTTTTTTCAGGGTGTGCTCAATAATATTAATCATGCCGGCATGGGCACAACCGAGCACAATAATCAAACCTTGATCCGTATCGACGATAAGTGAAAGGTCGTCCAGAATTGGATCAGGCTGGATCGACTCCCCCCCTGATCCGAAAGCGATCATTTTCTGATCCCCTTTTTCGAACGTGCTGTCCCGCGGGATCTGACCGGTCAAATATACGCCCGGTCCGATCTCGGCCAGATCGGTTCCGAGGCGAAAATTGGCTCCCAACGATTCAAGGTAACTGCGTTTATAGGGAATCCCGACGTATCTTTTGATGCCCTCGGATGACCACATGCGTTCCACAAAAATATCCGGGTGTCCATAGACATCCACGGGACCCTTTAATTGCAGGACGGCCGGCAGACCGCCGGTGTGATCGTAATGGCCGTGGCTGAGCATGACTGCCTCGATGTCAGCCAGGTCTTTTTTTAAGGCTGCGGCGTTTTGGGCAATGGCATAGCCCTGTCCGGTGTCGAACAGATAGTTCCCCTTTTCCGTTTCCAGATAACAGGCAAATCCGTGTTCCCCGATAACACCGAATGGCACCCCTACGGAATTTTCACACAGAATGGTCAATTTTGCTTTCATAATCCTCTCCTGGAAACTTTAGCCCGATTATTTCATGAAATCTTTTCTTCAATAAGTATAATCTGATCAGGGATGCCTAAATCCGCGCAATCTTTGGCACGACATGAAAAACTCCCCATGCTTCTTTCCTGGACATCGTCATCTCCTTTTGAGCACATTCAACATAGACACGGCCCTACAAAAAAGTCGGAGGGCTCCAGAGCCCTGGTGAAGCTGTCCTTCGCATTGAAGCCATTCCTATTTTGAACCGGCGTCCGTGCGCCGGAACCGCCATATCGCATACACCTGGCCGGCCATAAGAAACCCGACTACCGCCAGGCCGGCAATGTTAAAATTCGTTTCTTCCGGGGCCATTTTGAACCCGGTTTGAAAATATTCCAGAAATTCGATAAACAGGTAAAGCGCCAGGAACCCGACCAGGGCCAGGCTGGACATACTCACAAGCCAGATATTTTTTTTATAAAAACCAAAACCGGCAAAAAAGAACCAGAAGGCTACAAATAGCGGCAAAACACCGGCATCCCAGCTCCCGCCCCCCTGCCAGTAAGGTTCAACGCCGGCTTTCAAAAAAAATATGCCCAGAAGAATGTGTACAGCGATAAAGATCAAGCGCATGATTTATTCTTGCCAGGATTTAAATTAACATAATAGATAAAAGGACAGGTTTCCGTATTCGATCTGGGTAGATTCTTTAGCATTATTTCACTCAACAGGGAATCGAGAATTTTGAATCCCTTGCTATAAGCATGTAAATATCCGGGAGGCAGGACCATGGCAGCAGTGAAGTGGGGACTGATCGGTTGCGGTGACATTGTATCGCGGAGCATCGGGCCGGCATTGAATGCTCTGGAAGGCTGCACCATCAGGGCGGTTTGCAGGAGCAACCCGGCCAAACTTAACAATTGTGTTCAACAGCTCGGGGCCCATACCGGATACGAAAACTGGCGCGACTTGTTGGATGACGATCAAATTGACGCTGTTTACATCGCCACACCGGTGGTGTTTCACGCCGAACAGACGATCGTTGCGGCAGAGGCCGGCAAGCACGTGCTTTGCGAAAAGCCAATGGCAATGGATACCGCCGAATGCCGCCGGATGATCGATGCCTGTCAACGCAATTATGTGCGGCTGGGCATCTCATACTACCGGCATTATTTTCCGTCCGTAAACCGGATGCGGGAAATCATCGCTTCCGGGGCAATCGGAGATGTAATCCTGGCAGAAGTATACGCCGCGGAAACTTTTCTTCCATCCCGGAATGATCCGCGACACTGGATCATAGAAAAGGAAAAGGCGGGCGGTGGGTGCCTGATGGATTTTGGCTGCCATCGCATCGAAGTGCTGTTCAACCTGCTGGGCAAGGTGATAAAAGTTGCCGGTGTGACCGGCAGCATCTACACCGACAACAATGTTGAAGATACCGCCACCGTTTCCATGGCGTTTGCAAACGGCGCCACCGGTCTCATTTCCGTTACGCGCGGCGGCACCCTGGAACGCGACAAAGTGGTAATCCAGGGCACCCGGGGTTCAATCCTGGTAGACCCATTGGGCGCCGGCTGGATGACCGTCACCACTGATGAGGGCCTGCGGCGGGAGACACTGCCGTGCCATGCGATCCCGCATTTTCCCTTGATCGAAGCGTTTTGCGGAGCAATAAACAAAAAGTCCGACCCGGCAGTCGACGGCCAGGTCGGCCTGGCGGTCCAGGAAGTGATCGCAGCGGTTTATGGATGATTGACAGTATCAGTACATGATGTCACTGACAACCGGCTTGATTATATTTGATAAAATTGATTTCATGCTTATTGATAAGATATGAAATTGCCGAGCTTCAACAACCACTGCAAGCCATGACATCGTCATAAAAATGTCAACGGCCATTTTTAACAATGGGAGCTTCGTGCAATTCATAAGGCTTCTCGGGGTTAGCCCCTCTGCATATCCTGAGGAGCCTTTAATCGAAAAGGCTCCGCCTGCCAATCATCCAACGGGCTGCTTGAAACAATTTACAATTAGATCCGTGTAAGCAATCAACCATAGCGATAATATATGGAGCATCAAAAATGGCCAAACGCGTTGTAATCGACATCGATGAATGTAACGGGTGCGAGACCTGCGTAGAGTTATGCGCAGAGGTCTTTGCTTTCAATGAAGACGAGGAAAAGGCAGAGGTCATCATGCCTGAAGGAGGGCCGGAGGACTGTATCGAGGAAGCAATCGAATCCTGTCCGGTTGAGTGCATTACCTGGGAAGAGACCTGATTGAGGGTTGTCTCATTCTTCGCGTAGTTAGTCTCCAATTCCTAAGATCTACCATGCTCATTTAATGTCCCTGTCGGGGATGGTTTAAATCTTTCGTCTTATAATCGAGGGGCGTTCAGTTCCCGCCTCTTGCTATAATTCATGGTCATCGCAATAGCTTGGAACCCTATATCAGGGGAAAACGCTTATATTTTCATGCATTTGTATTATCACAGCGAGTATTCTAATTCAGTTGCTATCTTTCGACAGTGTTGACCAGCCCGACCCACCACAGATTGCGTCAGCCTCGACCATTGTCCGGCCACCCGATCAATGAAATTGTCACGAGCGCGGTCAGCCTTGAAAATTCTTTGACGATCCATTTTACTTATAGAAAAAATTTTTTCAAAATATTCTTTTCCTGCCATAATCAATCCCTAATTTTTTCATCCGATGTCTAAGTGTGCTTGGATTAACGCCCAGGAGGGCAGCCGCTCCATTTGTTCCGTTCACTTTCCCCCGGGTTTTGGATAATACGCGTCGAATATGCAGGGAAATCACCGCCTCGAGATTATCTGTTTCCTGGATCGGTTCCCCCAATTTCGCGGATTTATCCGGATGCTTGATATTCAGATGTGCGAATGTCAACGGCCCGGAGGGGTTGAGAATCAGGGCGCGTTCGATGACATTCTGCAACTCACGGACATTGCCGGGCCAGTGGTAATCCATCAAAGGGTCAATGGCGCCGGGGGACAGCGTCGGAATAGTGAGTAATTTTAATTCCCTCGCCTTCAGGCTGATAAAATGTTGCATCAGGGCGGGAATATCCACCTTCCTTTCACGCAGCGGCGGAATCCATATGGGGAACACATTCAGCCGGAACCATACATCCTCACGAAACAGCTGGTTTTTCACCATTTCTTCCAGGTTACGATTAGTGGCGGCAATGATTCTTATATCAAGCGGAATTGTTTTCACCCCTCCCACACGCTCGATCTCTTTGCTTTGCAGGACTTTTAACAATCGCACCTGGGCCTGGAGCGGCAGCTCGCCGATTTCATCTAAAAAGATAGTCCCTTTATTCGCCCGTTCGAAGCGTCCACGCTTTTGCGCCAGGGCCCCGGTAAAGGCCCCTTTTTCATGCCCAAAAAGTTCACTATCAATCAGGGTGTCGGGTATGGCGCCGCAATTGACGCTGACAAAAGGACCGTTGCTGCGGGCCGATGAATAATGGATGGAATTGGCAATTACATCTTTGCCGGTGCCGGTTTCTCCCAGCAGCAATACCGGGCTGTCCAGCGATGCCACCTGCTGCACATTTTGCATCACGTCTCGTAGACCAAAATTGGCCCCAACGATCTCGTCACCCGACAGGCGGCGCAGCTCTCCATGCAGGTACCGGTTATCATCGGTCAGCAGGTCATTGAGTTTGAGAACCTCCCTGTGTTTCAGGGTATTTGACATGGCGATGACGAGCGGCTCTTTCAGCAGAAGCGCCAGTTCTAGATGCTCGTTTTTGAATTTCTCAACTTTCTCGGAAATGAAGACCAGGAAACCAAGTGTTTGTCCACTTGCTCTGAGCACCATGACCATGACCGATGTCGCCTGCAGATTGTGAAAATCCCCCATTTCGCGACTTATCGGAAACGCCTGCGGATCTTCGAAAAGAAATGCATCCTTTTCCGTCGGGGCGTTACCGGCTTTTTCTTTAGCCGCTTTGGACAAAGGGGTCAGCAAATCCAGTTTTCGACATTCGGCTTCGCTGGCATAGGCGATTGTGCGCATGGCCGCGTAGTCGTTATCGTAATATTGCAGAAATACTTTCGTTACCGGCATGAGATCTGTCATTAACAGCAGCAACATTTGCATGGCTTTTTCAATCTCGAGGTTGCCGCAGATCCTCAGTGTTGCCTGACGGAAAAATTCATTGTTATCCATTTTTTTTCCTTTCCATCAACAATTCATCACATACGGCAACCCATAACAAAATTACCGCATTTGGCAACTTAAATATGTCGTATCTGGCAGTTTTGCGGGCGTTTAAAACGTATCTTCTTGTTTCCATGGTGTTTTTCGTGATGGCACGACTTTCGCTTTAAAAGCGATTGGACGGCAATCATGAATGCACGCAACAAGGGGGAAAAATGAAATGGCTTGAGATCATCGAACTTCGCTCCATCAACAGCGATCATGAATTGCTGGAATCCCAGCTGCAAAAAATGGTTCATGAAGCTGCCGGAGAACAAACCATCAAGGTGTATCGTCGCGAAATTATCGATTCCGATTTGAGCATTCATTTGCATCATGATTCCCCCGGAGTAGAAAAAGGCGGCAGCCCCCTTGGGTTGTGTCTTGTTTCAGCCTTAAAACCACTGGGCTTGTTAAACCATCGTATATGGATCGAGATGCGCAGCTAATTGAAACCGATACAGGTTCCACGGTGCAGACCTGGCAAAGGTCTGCGTGAATGCTGCCGAAGGCCAAAAACGTGAGCTGCCCATCGGTGGCCCTGAGATTTATACTCACAGGCAGATCGCCAAGCTGGCCTTTTTGGTCCCTGGGAAACCCCTGAGGATCACAAGTGTACCCTTGTGGATGGTCAATCCGGCTGTTAAAGTAATTCGACCTTTCAGCGAGCATTATTACACCCTGGCTTCATTTTTTGCTGCCGTGATGCAAAATGATTTTGAGGCTCCCAAAGCGGGTACGCACTCTCTTAGGAAATACTATCAGGCGCTTTATCAAAATAGGGTTGGATTGATGCCACAAAGCGCACCCATTATGTTAACAAAAGTCGAATTTCCCGCATTGGTGTCAAAAAGAGGGCACGCTTTAAACGGTTCTAATCGTTCATAAAACCAATCAGGTCCGTTTTGTGGCTCCGAATCGTTTAATGACCGACCGGCTATGGTATTTGTCATGAATAACTAAATGCATCGCGAGGTTATTTGAGCCCATGAAAACACAACCTTTGGTCGCTGTTCTGGTGACCGGTTTCTTTCTGTTCATCGGCTGCCGCGAGCCGGAAGAGCATCCGGTCGTCGAAGCCAAACCACGCGCCGTACGTGTTGCAGCCATCGCCTGCTGCGATCTGCCCATTGTGGTCAATTCGGTTGGACGTCTGACCGCCAATCGGGATGTGGTCCTGTCCGCCCAGGTGCCGGGAATTATCATTCGATATAATGCCGATGTGGGGGCTCGCGTGGTTGCTGGCGCACCACTGGTTAAACTCGACGACATCGACTACACCCTTGCGCTGAATAAGGACGAGGCCCACTTGCTTGCGGCCCGGCTCAAACTGGGAGCAGTTAAAAAAACCTTTGAGCGCACCAGGCGCCTCCTGCCGGACAATACCATTACGCAGGAGCTCTATGACCAGACCGAAGCGGAGTACAAGTCATCCATTGCGGTGGTGACACAACTGAAAACCATGGTGGCAATGGCGCAGCGGCGACTGGATAAAACCACCATCACGGCGCCTTTCAGCGGATATGTGACCGCAAGGTATGTCGAGATCGGCCAGAGTGTTGCTGTCGGGGATCCGGTGATGAGCGTGGCGGACATGAAAACCATGCGAGTGAAAATATATATCAACGAGCTGGCATACGTGCGTTTGGATAAGGGCGACCCTGTTGAGGTCACGGTGGACGCTTTCTCTCAAACACCGATGGTCGGACACGTGGACAAGATCGGTATTCAAGCCGATCGGCGTACCAATACCTTTGAAGTCGAAATTCTTGTGGACAATTCGGATTTCAACCTCAAAGCCGGGTTGACCGCACGGGTTGCCATTCAAACGGACGTTATCTCCGATGCAGTCATGATTCCACAGGACAGTATTATTTACAGGGAAAAGCGAAAAGAGGTGTTTGTTGTCGAAGCGGGCAACCTGGCAGCTGCGCGGGAAATCAAAATTGGGCGTGTCGACGGCTCCAGGGTATGCATCTCCGAAGGCCTGGTGCCCGGTGATAGGCTTGTCGTTGAAGGCGGTCAGTACCTTAAACCGGGGGAGAAAGTGGAAGTGGCGCAGTGAAAATATTTCCATTTATTCTTGAACGCTGGCTGATTTTCGCGCTGCTGGTGATTGCCTTGCCCATTGTGGCAGGCATATTTGCGTATCGGTCCCTTCCCAAGGAGGGCGAACCGGAGATTTCGGCCCCGGTGGCTATTGTCGTGACCCTTTTTGCCGGCGCTTCGCCCAGCGAGATCGAAAGCCTGGTGACCACGCCCCTGGAAGAAGCACTCAGCGATCTCAAAGATGTCAAAGAGATGCGGTCCAATTCGGCTGAAGGGGTATCGGTGATCGTGATCGATTTCCAGGCCGAAGCAGATCTGGAGCGTTCGCTGCAGAAAGTGCGTGAAAAAGTCACAGATGCCCGCAAAGAACTTCCCGAAGAAGCCGAAGATCCGGAGGTGACCGAGGTCAGCTTCTCGGATATTCCGATTATGATCGCATCGGTCGTCGGCGATGTCGACCCCGTGCTGTTACGAAAACTCACCGAAAAGGTGTCCGACGAAATAGAGCTGATGCCCGAAATCCTGGCAGCTGATGTGGCCGGCGGCCTGGTCCGTGAGATTCAGATTTATCTGGACCCCCATCGGCTGAACCAATACGGGTTGACCATCCTGGATGTCTATAATGCCGTCAAACAATCGGACATCAATATTCCCGGTGGCCAGGTCAATGTTCAGGGGCGCAGGCTGCTGCTCAGGACGCTGACCGAAATTAAAACCGTGGCCGATTATGCCAGGGTGCCGTTAATCAGGCAGGGTGATCGGGTGGTATTCCTGGGGGATGTGGGCGCGGTCGTCGACGGTCATTCCGAGGATATCAGCTACTCACGGGTCAACGGTGTCGCTTCAGCCTCTATTGCCATTAAAAAACGCACCGGCGCCAATATACTGGAGACCACCTATAAAGTGCGCGATAAGCTCAAGGCGTTGGAAAGTTCTTTTCCTGCCGGCGTGCACACCACAATCACGGCCGATAAGGCAAAATTTATCAAGCAAAGTTTCGACCAGATGAATAATTCAGCCGTGGTGGGTCTGATTATCGTCATCATTGTGCTCTATTTTGCCATGGGATTAAGAAACTCGATCATCACATCCCTGTCCATTCCGCTTTCGCTTTTGCTGACCTTTGTTTTTCTAAAAGTCTTCGGTCTTTCCAACAACGACATGGTCCGATTCTCACTGGTGCTGTGCATCGGCATGCTGGTGGACAATGCCATCATCGTCGTTGAAAATGTGTACCACCACTACCAGCTGGGCAAAGACCGGATCACGGCCGTCATTGACGGTACGGCCGAAATTGCCAGACCGGTGATTTCCGCTACCCTGACCACCATGGCAGCATTTCTGCCCATGCTGCTCATGACCGGTGTTACCGGAGAATACATGGGATATCTGCCCAAGACCGTGACGATCGCCCTGTCCGCTTCTCTGATAGTTGCCCTTATCGCCAATCCTTTGATCCTGAGCATCTTCATGAAGCGCACGGTCAAGCAGGGCCAAATTGCCAGGCCCGAAGAGGACCTGAAACAATTGAAGAAGATTTACGTCCAGGGCGTTTCATGGGCCCTGAACCATCGTCTTATAATCATCTGTATGATTGTCCTGAGCCTGATGGCGGCCATCAGTCTGCCGATCCTGAAGCTGGTGAAAATCGAAATGTTTCCTGATGCCGATTTTGACTACATCTACATCACCGTGGAGGCACCCCGCGGCACGGAAGTCGATCGCACCGACGCCGTGGCACGACGGATTGAACAACTGGTCGAGGCGCACATCCCCGAAGCGGTTCAGGTCGTCTCCACCATCGGTCAGCGCGGTCAAAGCGCATATGAATTCTCCCTGGGCACGGGAACGATCAGCAACTTTGCTGAGATCACGGTGGAGCTCAAAGACGGCAAAGAATACGCCCGCGCATCCCACCGCCAGATTCAGGAGCGCCTGCGCCCCTATCTTGAAAAAATACCCGGCGCCGACATACGCTTTCGGCCTATCCAGTGGGGGCCCCCAACCGCCGCTCCGGTGCTGATCAAAATCATCGGACCGGAAATAGAGGTGCTGCGCAACATCACCGTCCGCACCCGAAGCGTAATGGAAGAAGTTCGAGGCGTTGTGGATATCAAGGATGACTTTACGGATGCGGCACCGGAACTGCGCGTGCAGGTGGATCGCGCCAAAGCGGCTGCCATGGGTATATCCCTGGAGGCCGTGGCTGTCAGCTTGAGGGGTGCAACGGCCGGCCTCGATATTCGTGAATTTCGCGATGAACTGGATGTGTCCAAAAAGTATGATCTCAAGGTCCGCTTTTCGCCCCGGGCCAGAACCAGTCCCGCCATGCTGGACGCTGTCAAAGTGCGCTCCGACACCGGCGAACTGGTCCCGTTGTCCACCATCGCCGAATTGAGCCAGGGAAGCGGCTTAAACAGTATCCGGCACTCAAACCGGCGCCGCATTGTCCGAATTTCAGCAAACAATCAGGGGCGCTCTGCTGTGGAAATCACCCGGGAGCTGATCGATAAGCTCGATCGAATGGATCTGCCGGCAGGCTATAAGTTTGACTACTCGGGTGAATATGAAGAGACCGCCGAGTCTTTCGAAAGTCTGGGGCTGGCCTACATCGTTGCGGCCATCCTGATCTTCACATTGCTGGTGTCGCAATTCGATTCTTTAGCCCAGCCCTTTGCTATTTTGACCTCGCTGCCTTTGTCCATCGTCGGTGCCATGGCAGGGCTTTACATCACAGGCAATGATTTTTCCATTATGAGCTTCATCGGTCTGGTGGGTCTCAGCGGCATCGTCGTTAACGACTCCATCGTCCTGGTGGATTGTATCAACCGCATGCGCAAATCCGGCCTCAGTTTGTTCGATGCCATTGTCGCCGGCGGCCAGCAGCGCCTGCGCCCCATAATTTCGACCACCGTCTCCACTGTGGGCGGCATCATAACCCTGACCATCACCGACGAACTATGGGAAGGGCTGGGTGTCGTGATTATCTTCGGCATCTGTTTCGCAACGGTGTTGACCCTGGTTGTGGTGCCTGTTATGTACTCGCTTTTCGAAGGGATTCGATATTCAGTCATCTCCGCTTTTCGCGGCCCCAGATGGACCGAAGCCCCCCGGGGGGTCAGCTATTTTTTCTCGCGGCGCAGATACGCGCGCCTGATGTTTGGCCTGGCGATCGGCACCCAATTGGCGATCCTGGCCGCAGGCCTGACGGCAATTTATCCGGTTATTTTGGATACCATCGCTGAGACCGCATTCCAGGCGCCGACCATCCTTAAACTGGTCATTGAAGTGGTGGTGTTCGGCCTGGCGATGCTGCTCAAAGGTGTCGGTGTAATCGCATTGCTGTTGCTTCCCACGTGGGCCGGTTTGATCTATGTGATGACCAAACGAAGCCGGGAGGGATATTTCGTGGACATCACCCCCGAGGGTGTGGCCGTTGGAAGCCCTGTCGATCGCTTTTTCATTAAAAAGAACGAGATTACCAGGATCAAGACATCCCGGTTTTTCCCGGCTGTTCCTGCCATCAGCATCTATAGCGGCCGGCGCCGCATCATCTTGCGCAAGTTGTTGAAAATTAAAGGGACACCCGAGAAAAAGCCTCTGTGGTCGTGGCTGGGTGCCAAAGCGCCAACCCGCGCGGAAGTAAAACAGGGCATGGTCAGCCTGAAGCAGACGCTGGATACACTTTTGGCGGAAAAAACATGAAGCCGTAAAGATGCAGCAAGTGCCTGAGATATCCCAGATGGCTGACTCCCCGCCATTAACCATACGATTGCGTGCGACGTTCTGTCTCATCCGGAACCGTGCGTCAACGTGATACCGGACGGGTTTTTCAGGGTCTGGTAGACCATACAGTAACGCTCGGTCAGCCTGAGCAGGGTGTCCATTTTGCTATCATCCGCGTCAGTATCGAGATCGAAATGCAGACGGATATGGGTCAATCCGTCCGGCACGGCACCGCTTATAATCGGTCGACCTTGGCGGCAAAGATAAAATCACTTTCGGTCAGTCCGTCGATCTTATGCGTCCAGACCTTCAATCCGACCTTTCCCCAGCTCACATGAATATCCGGATGATGGCCCTGTTCTTCGGCGAGCTCGCCGACCTGGTTGGTGAAATCGAGGGCCTGGCGAAAATTCTTGAACTTGATATTTCGTTCCAGATGATGTCCCTCGATAATCCGCCAGCCCTTATCGATATGGTGATGCAGTTGTTCCAGGCGCTCTCCTTGCAGGGGTGGCATGCCGCCCCTGCAGGGGATGCATTGTTTTTTTGCGAGTTCGTTCGTCATATTATCACCTCTTTTCATCTCGGGAATCCGGCCGGAAGCGCATAGCCCAAACAGTACAGCCGCGTTTTCCACCAATTCGTTAGGTAGTCCGGGATTTCAATCGATGCCGCCATCTTGCCATAGCATCTAACCGCCCCCGGGCACTGATAATTGCCCCCTTTGTCGGGCTTGAATCTAAAATTTAATTACATTACCAGTTGTACGCAAGGCACCGGGTTGCCGGGGCAGGGCTTGATGCAAGGAATAAATTAAATCAACACGCAAAAAGGGTTCCAGATCCAGTTCCGTTTGACTTTTAGGATTTGTGATTTGGAACTTACCTGTCCACAGGTTATTGGGGTCGAAATTAAAAATTCAGGATAAGTATGTAGACATCAATATTCGGAGGCGAGTTCGACTCCCGCCGCCTCCGTTTTTTAGGTTCGTGGTGTTAACACAACTCATACTCCGTCCAAACGTCCGGGAAATCGGAATATAAAGTTAACTTCCATTTCCCCGTTTTTCTGAACTGTTTGAAATGACCATGGAATAAAAAGCATTTAATTGCAATGTAAGAAGAGACCGGGACGTTCGTGCACAACATGCTTTATAATTCAAAACACACCGTTTCCGAATTCTGCACGTTGTGCACGAACGTCCCGGTTTCTTTTTCCTTCAGCTATGCTTTTTTTCTATAACGAAAAGATAACTATTCTGTCTTAATGCACTAATCAGGCTATTTGTCTCTCAGAGCCAACGGCGGTGCCAGTATCTCCGACCATATGACAGCCTTTCTAAGATCCTGTATCCCAAACTCCAAATCTTTAGGCAGGATCTCTTTTCCAGAAATGGCTGGATCTACGCTTTCAGCATCAGCTTTCACCAGGGCTGGTTTTATTTTCGGTAAAGGCGGTTTTTCTATAGCCTGCTCAATTCTTTCAGAAGAAGTCTCTTTCCGTATCGGCCCCAGATCCTCAAGCGGTTCTCCTTCCCCGGCCATTGGTTGAACCTGAGACATAAACTTGTCGAGCTTCTCTTTCCATTCAGGAAGTCTTTTGGCGATCCCTTTCTCGCTGGTTTTTGTAGCGGCCCGCACCTTTTTAATACCTCGATCTTGCATGAATTAGAAAATAATAATTGAAAAACCATCTGGGTCCCCTGTAATAATTGGGTTTAGGACCAACTAAAACCAAAAACAGGAGGTACCCAGATGGTAAAACA
>Ga0126335_1001626_pt1 | contig 12792 bp, 10 predicted proteins | sample OlaspJWI45metaG_FD_108409 | JGI IMG/M metagenome (GOLD analysis project Ga0126335, IMG submission 108409) | Marine gutless worms symbiont microbial communities from Oahu, Hawaii - Olavius sp. 1 OAHU.JWI-45 metaG | ecosystem: Host-associated > Annelida > Digestive system > Unclassified | place...
AAACCGTAAAAAGTCCGATTTCGTCATGCCGGTCCCGGATCAAGTCCGGGATGACGGATCCGGCATCCATAAGACATTGAAATTACTGGATAGCGCTAAAGCTTCACACCGTGCCCGGCCTTCACCGGAATGACGCTATAGAGGAATTTCCGACTTTTTACGAGACCATCAAATTGCAAACAAAAACTCAAGATCCAATGAATCAAACCATACGCATCGGGGTCTCTGCCTCATTTGAATTTGGGATTTGAAACTTAAAACATCGAACGATACTGGATCTCTGTGAACTCTGTGGTTGTGCCCATATATTTCAGGATACGGATCTGTATTTACGCAACGAAGTACTTCGCGTGAGGCCAGCATGACTGCTGATCGTCAAACCGGAAAATATCGCAAACGCCATCGATACATCGAAGGGCTGGTTTTTATACTGCCCTATGCCGTGCTCTGGGTGATTTTCCTTCTGGGGCCGATGATCTACGGCTTTTATATCAGCCTGCATGACTGGGATCCGCTGCTGGGCAGCAAATTTCTCGGGTTCCAGAACTACCGCGAATTGTTTACGGATGCAAGGTTCTGGAACTCCTTCTGGGTAACCTGGAAGTTTTCGTTCTATGTCATCCCGGGCATCATCGTCTTTGCCCTGGCCTTTGCCTTGCTGCTGCATCAAGGACGATTTCCGGGTGTTCCGGTAATGGAGGCCATGCTCTTTTTTCCGTATCTTCTGAATGTTTCCATCATAAGCATCATGTGGAGTCTGATGCACGACCCCGACGTGGGTTTGTTTATCAATTTCTTCAGTCAATTTGGCGTCGACCTGCCGCCATTACTGAATGAACCGCTGCTGGTGATTCCAATGGTTGCCTTGACCACCATCTGGTGGCTGATGGGCTATCGCATGGTGATTTTTCGAGCCGCGCTGGCTTTAATTCCAAAAAACCTTTACGAAGCTGCGGCCCTGGACGGTTCGACCCCGGCCAGGACATTTGTTGCCGTGACTTTGCCCCTCCTGAAACCAACGCTTCTGTTCGCACTTGTTTTAACCACGGTTGGGGGGATGCGCACATTCGGACAAATTATTCTCATGACCGCCGGCGGACCCGGGACCTCATCCGAGGTCCTGGCCTATTATATGTACAGGCTGGGATTCGATTTTTTGCAATTCGGCAAAGCGGCGGCGGTGGGTTTCGTCCTGTTTTTTATTATTTTTTCGATCAGCATCGTTTTCATCAAGATTTTTCGCCTGGAGGGAGAACTGCGGTGAGATCGGTCGTGCGGATAACACTCTACTACTTGATGGCCATTATCTGGTTTTTTCCGATCCTGTGGATGGTCAGCAAGAGCTTCACCCCGACAACAGAAATTCTTTCCAGTCCCGGAAACTTGCTGCCTTCGAATTTTACGCTGGAAAACTTCCAGGCGGTATCGAGCCGTTGGCCTTTTTTCAGATGGCTGATCAATTCTTTTGTGGTAACGACCGGCTCGGTTATTATTTCCATATTTGTTTCTTTGTTGGCCGCCTTTTCCTTTTCCCGGCTAAAGTGGCCCGGCAGGGATTTTGTGTTTGTGGTTTTTCTGACCTCGATGTTTGTCCCCTGGGAGATCAATGCGATTCCCTTATACTTTATTGCCAACAAACTCGGACTTTTGAACACATATCCGGGCATATTTCTGCCGATTTCCGCCATGCCGGTCGGTCTGTTTTTGTTGCGCCAATTCTTCATTAATATCCCTCAATCGGTCGAAGATGCCGCAAGGATTGATGGCTATGGCAGCCTTGGCGTTCTATTCTACGTGATAGTTCCCATGTCTGCCCCCGCCCTGGGCGCTCTGGTCATCTTTGTTTTTCTCTTCACCTGGAACGAGTTTTTCTGGTCTCTGATCTGCCTGCAGACCTCGAACATGCTGACACTTCCAATCGGCTTGAAGATCATTATGGGGGCCCAAAACATCGAATACGGCCTGTTGTTCGGTGCATCATGCCTGGCGATGCTCCCTTCCCTGGTGGTGTTTCTTATTCTGCGGCGCCAGATCATCCGGGGAATTTCAATCGCGGGTTCGACCAAGTAGTGTTGGCACCTGTTTTTTATTATGTTTAAGACCAATCAAGGTATTGTTCTTCCAACAACAGTATGACAAACCAAAAGAGACAGAAAGGAGGACGTGTAAGATGACCATAAAAATAGATCGCAGGGAATTCATTAAATTGATGGGCGCCTCCGGAGCAATGGTTGCAGGCTCCGCATTGATGCCGGGCTGGGCCTATGCGGCCGGTCCGACGACGCTTTTGTGCAACACCCTTTTCCATGGCGGTGATGCCCAGGCAATGGAAATCATTGTCAAAAAGTTTAACGACACCCACAAGGACGTCGAGCTGGATCTGACCCAGGGCAGCTGGACGGAGTATTACGCGCAGCTCTACAACGCGGTCGTTGCCGGAGAGGCGCCGCAGATAGGCATCTGCCATAATTTTCGATTCTCGAAAATGTATCCGGCGCTGATCCCGTTCAATGATTCACCGGCCGGAGATCTGTTGAAAAAAGTGGGATTCAAACGGGATGATTTTGTCGAGTATGTCTGGGACATTGCCACCATTGAAGGAAAGCAGTACGGGATCCCGCTCGATAATTCACTGCTGGGTATCTACTACAACAAGGCCGTTTTTCGTGAGGCCGGCCTCGATCCGGAAAATCCGCCGGAAAACTATGCCGAATTTGAAAAGGCAGCCAACGCTATCCGTGACAAAACCGGCAAATACGCCTATCATCCGGGTGCCTATGGTCAGCCACGCTGGTACCGCCGGATGTGGTATATTCTGTTCTGGCAAAAGGGCGGAGAACTGATCCAGAACGATCAGGCCGCCTTCAACAACGACAAAGGACGGGAGGCCCTGCAGTACCTGGTGGATATCCCCCAAAAGGGCTGGAACAAGCAGGGCACCAACGGTGCCAGCCAGTTTGCGGCCGGAGAATTGGGCATGTGTGTCAACGGTACCTGGAATTACCTTGCGCTGGCCAAAACTGACCTGGACTGGGGATTTTTGGGCATCCCCAAATGGTTTGAAAAACGATATACCTGGGGCAGCAACCATTTCCTCGTCATTCCAAAACAGCCCCAAAAGCGCAATAAACTTGTTCTGCCCGCAGCTGAAACCATCAAATGGATCACGGACAATTCTTACCTGTGGGGAATGTGGGGCGGGCATGTGCCGATGAGCAAAGCGGCGCTCAAAAATAAAGAATTGCTGGCATCGGAGACCTGGGCCAAGACACTGCAGACATTTACGAAAATGTCCTTTGAAGGCGTATACAAGAGCCTGCCGGCCCATCCGAAGATCAATGAGATCAACGCGGCCATACAACCTTATATCGTTGAAGCCTACAATGGGACCATCTCAGTCAGGCAAGCACTCGATCGTGCCGAAAAAGACGTCAATAAGGCGCTAAAGTCTTAATCCTCCCCAAGACTCCCCTGCCTGGAACTTGAAGCAGGGGAGTCTCTTTTTTCTGTGAGAGCGGTATGAAGTCAAAAACGCTAAACATGGCTGTGATCGGCGCCGGCGCCTGGGCCCAGCTGTATCACCTGCCGGCTATTAAATTATTACAAAAAAAATACGCCCTGCACATCACCGGCATCTGGAACAGAAGCCCGGAAAAAGCGATCGTTGCCGCTGAAAAGTTTGGTATTCAGAAAGTATACAGGCGCCTGGATGAATTGATATCCGATGCAGACATTCACTGTCTGGCCATCATTGTGCGAGCCGATGCACTGGCCGGTATTGTTGATAAAGTGCGGCCAAAAAAATTGCCGGTTCTAACCGAAAAACCACCCGGCCGAAACTACGCCGAGGCAAAAGAACTATCCACTAAAATAGTGGTGCCAAACGTAGTGGCTTTTAACCGCCGTTACACGCCCCTTAACCGGAAATTCAAGCAGATAGCCGATGATATGGCCGGGGTATATTACGCGGAGTGCCAGTTTTACCGCAATCAAAGGCATTATCCGGATTTTATCACCGAAACCGGTATACACGGCATTAACTATATGGAATATCTTTGCGGCCGGATTGGCACTGTGCGGACAGAAAAATGGAAGCATCCAGAAAACGAAACGTTTATCTGGATCAGCAGAATTGTCTTTGAATCGGGCGTCAAAGGACTGATCAAATTCTTCCCCTGCTCCGGGGCCAGCATCGAGAGATACGAGCTGCATAGCAGTAAATCGTCCGCCCACCTGTATTCGCCCCAGCACTATACCGAAGACTGCCCGGGCCGCATAACGGTGCGACGGGAAGGCAAGATTCATCAGGTGATCGAGGGCGCGGCCGATGAAGATCCGCTGGTCATGGCCGGGTTCGTTGGAGAGTATGTCGATTTTTTCGAAGCCATCCGGAGTGGCAGGCAGACCGTTTCAAATTTTCAGAACGCGGAACATACCATGAAAATCGCAGAGGCGATTGAAAAAGGAATTGATCAATAATTGAGTCTTGAGTGTGCTACGGTCAGTATTTACTACGCTCAAAGCCTTTACCTGCTTTTAACCTCACGCAAAGTTCCAAAGGTGCCAAGAAAATAATCAGAGCCTGATGATGTTGGTGTTGGATATGCAAATTAATTTGCAGTTCAAATGAAAAATGTTTCTAAATCTCTTCTTTATCAAAACCTTTAGAATTCTTTGCGCCTTTGCGTGAGAATAAAATATAATTCAGGGTTCGGGGTGTTTCACAGCGGTCAGCCGCTGCATGAATAATCGGCGACTTCAGCGTGCAAACTCATGCATAAGGGACCGTAACGAAAGAACAGTATATTATCAATATTTACAAATAATTACCTCATAAGCGAACGTTCGTCACATGTCTGGGCAGCTTTGTAATCGCGCTGTTCTTTTGTAACGCTCCCTAATACATTCAAACAGTGCACGCTTGCGCTGCCGATCATTCATTCCGCTTTTTATATACCCTGGCTGGAAAAGCGCTTCGAGCTTTCAATTTTTTTATTTTTATCCTTGGCGACTTTGCGTGAGAATATTTAGAATTCTTAAAATACGCCAGTATTACGGAATTTAAGATACAACCGGAATATTCGGGATGCAGAAAATCAAGGTCGGCATAGTCGGTGTTGGCGGGTTCGCCCGGATTCACCTGCGGGCGATCGCCAGCTGCTCGGACCTTTGTGATTTGAAGGCGGCAGTTATCAGGGAACAGGACAGGGCGCAATTTGTTGAAACTGAAAAAGAGATGGCAAAAACAGGCGTCACCATCTACCGGGACTACCGGCGGATGTTCGAGCGGGAGCAGGGACGAATTCAGCTTGTGGCAATTCCGGTGGGAATCCATCAGCACGCCGAATTGAGCATCAGGGCCCTGCAGCGAGGGTATCACGTGATATGTGAAAAACCGGCAGCCGGCTCCATCGCCCAAACCCGGTTGATGCGGACGGCGCAAAGCCAGACGGGAAACATTCTGGCCATTGGCTATCAGGATATCTTCTCTCCTTCGATTCAAAGGATTAAAGCGCTCAGGCTTGCCGGTGAGTTGGGGCGTTTAAAGTCTGCCAGGTGTTTTGCACTGTGGCCAAGATCTTCGGCCTATTATGATCGCAATCCCTGGGCCGGAAAATTCGTGTATGAAGGTAAAAAGATCCAGGATTCGCCGATTCAGAATGCGGTTTCACATTTTTTGAATGCCATGTTGTACGTTGCCGGAGATGCACCTGATGACAGTGCGTTGCCCCGGGAGATCGTGGGGGAGAACTATCGTGCCAAAAACATAGAATCAGCCGACACGCAAGCCATCAGGGTGGTTACCCGTAACGGCGTAAATATATATTTTGTCGCAAGCCATGCCGTCGAACAGGTGCAGGGACCCACCGCTGAATATCTTTTTGAGAAAGGCCGTGTCCAATGGGAATTTAGCGGGCAGACCCATCTTTATCGATCTACAGGCGCTGCCGAAGTGTTGCGGGAGACCTTCGACAATCAGGGTAAAAACATTCACACCCTGGTTTTCAGAAATACCCTCGAGGCTATTTTAAACGGCGGCCAGCCGCTTTCAACGATTCACAACGCCTATGCGCACACGGTATGTGTCGAAAACAGCTTTCTTTCTTCAAAGGGCAGCGTGAAGATTCCGACATCGTGGACAAGGCGGATAAAACCGGATAAAGAGGAATACGGGGACCTGAAAGTAGATGAGCGCACATACAGTATCGTCGTCAACGGGCTGGAGGATACGATCCGCAAAATGTACCGGGATTCTGCGATGTTTTTTGAAGCCGATGTCCCCTGGGCTACCGAATCAGAAACGGTCAGGTATTCGGACGGTGAACCGGCAGGACGCTTATAGTAGTTGTCAATAATATGTTCCGTTTGGATAGGCCCTACGCCGATTGAAAAGCAAGCCGGAACAATTATGGAAAAAGTTCGGAGTTCGGAGTGCGAAGTGCGGAGCCTGCCCTGGCGCTTCAGCGAAAAATAGTGGGATTTGTAAAGAGTATTCTTACAACCCTGACATTTCGATGTCCGATACGTAGACAGTTCTGGGCCAGGGCCCGCCCTGGTGCTCAGGCGAAAAACGGGGTCGTTATGTCAAGATTATTTTCATTGCTCAGATAATTCGAGATCCGAACTTTACCCAGTTCTGGGCCAGGGTTGTGGTAGCGCTGGCGCGCTGTCTATTATTTGAAACTGGAAACTGGAAATTTAAAATTGGGGATAGGAATTCTATCTTTTTTAATTTATCTATGAGCTACGGGCCATCAGTAGTAAACTCGCGCCAATGGCTCAGCATACATAATCGAACCAGGCTGATGGCTTATAACAAGCAGGATTTCCCCGCCCCCGGCGGGAGGGGGAAACCTTTAGAGCGTGTGGATTAGGCCATTTAAGACGTTATTGACAGTCCTCACAAAACTCAGAATAATACCCATATCGGAACGTTTTTCTGACAAACGCTCTAATTATTGGGAAGCCTGAAGTGGTTTCAAATCGCAGAATTGCTCCGAAGCACCCCGACCCCCCCCAGATATTTAACCGCCTGAAATGGTGATAAGTGACGGTTTGAACAGCCGCGTTCATGGGCGACGGGCAAGGCCTTAGTCAGGTTCTGCCACCTCCCTGGGGATCTCATACAGTGCTTTAATATCTTCCATTTTTTCCTTTGCGCTAAGGTAACCCTCCTCAATGGTAAGATTCACTTGATCGAAATCCATCATCTTCAAGGCCCCCAATTGGGGTTGGATAAGAATATCCGGTGGTTCTACAGCCAAATTGATGCGGGTGATGCGTTCCTCCATAATATTAATGGAGGTCATAACAGTGTCGATGATATCCGGTAAATCGGCATCACGTCCTAACAGTTTGTTGATCTTTTCTTTAAACGCAACCTCTGCCGTTTCATAAAAGTCGGATAATTTAACCAGAAGTTCGCTTCTGGGTTTCGGATCTTCCTGTGCCGATGTTTCGATTTCCTTAAAGTTCGTTTTTCTCATCCGCCGGGAGATGATACCGCCGTTTAGATCAACGGCTATCACGATGTCAGCCTCGGTGGCCCGGGCCACACCTACAGGAACCGGATCCACCAGTGCACCGTCTATCAGCAAGCGTCCTTTGACCCTGGCCGGAGCAAAGAGTCCCGGGTAGCTCATGGTGGCCCGAAGGGCTTGCAGCAGATTACCTGATTTAATTATTACCTTTTCACCCCGGTAAAGATCCGTTGCCACCATCATAACGGGGATATTCAAATCGGAAAACCGTTCAGCAGCGGTGTGCATAGAGAAGAGTTCGGCCACTTTTTTGGTGCCGTCCAACAGGCCGGAACGGGGGAATACAACGTCAAAGTATGAGAACACTTTCTTGCCGTCCATGCGAAGGACAAAATCCTTGAGGCTCTGCAGGCTGCCGCTGGCATAAATGGCTCCCACATAAGCCCCCACACTGCATCCGGAGATGAAGTCAATGGGAATGCCTTCTTCCTCCAAAGCCTCAATGGCGCCAATGTGAGCCCATCCCCGGGAAGAGCCGCTTCCTAAAACCAGGGCGACGGTTTTTCGATGAGGCTTTTTAAGCGGACTCGGATCAAATTTAGGGACGCCCATGCTTTAATGCATTCCTATGGTTACAAGGAGTACTTCAATTCTGTCGCTATATTTCGACCTCGCTGGACAGCTCTACTCACAAGCGAATTCTTCGATCGCCTGTTTTATGAGCTTACCGATGGCCATCTGCTGGGGGCATTTATTTTCAGCCGGGGAATAGTCGCAACGAGCCAATCGGTGCAGTGTGCCTGGGGATATGGTTTTAAACTGTTTTGCGGCGCGCTCGCGGTCCCCGTAGCTGCGCCAGTACATCAGGCAGCGCATTATATCACCGATGGGTACCTTGCCGCCGGTTGCCGTCTCGCAGATTCGGGCACATCCGGCGCAGTAACCCGACCTGGTTTCGCTGGCGTACCGATTCAGCAACGTACTGCCCCGGTCAGATATCCGGGTTCGGTTCAAGGCCGCCGCAACGTTGGCCACCAATATGGTAGTATTGGGCATTTCAGAACAAATGCTGGCTATTTGCGGGTTGTCCCAAACCGCTTTCAATTTGGCCTGAGCCTCTGAATAGCCCTCCTGCAGGAATCTGGCGGCCATCTCGAGCTCGCTATCCGTGCTGGTTCGAATCGATCCGCCCCCCATGGTCTTCATGGCGGTGAGCCCGATGCCGGCCCGGGCGCAGGCATCCACCGCCCGGCGCATGCGAGCGGTGTGCATCAGACGAAAGTTATATGTCATCATAATCCCGTCGATCCAGCCCAGCCTGGAAGCTTCCAGCAGGCATTCGGCCATGTTGCTGTGGGTACTGAAACCGAAAAGACGAATCTTTCCTGCGGCCTTAGCCTTTTCGGCCCAGGCTTTAGTTTCATCGTTCAGTTCATCGATACTGCTGACCGCGTGCACGAAGAATAGGTCGACAGTGTCGGTTTGCATCCGTTCCAGCGATTCGTTCAAGTCGTCGGTCATACCGGCCGTTGACCAGGCGTGGGATTTGGTGACCAAAAATATCTTTTTACGATCCTGTGGATACTTTTCAAAATATTTGCCGATTCTTTTTTCGCTGTTTCCGCCCATATAAGAATTGGCGACATCCCAATAGGTGACACCCCGCAAAAAAGAGGCTCTCAGCAGCAGCAGCGGCAGGTGCTGACTTCCGCCCAGAGATAAAATGGGAACATCTATGCCCGTATCGCCAAAGGGGCGGGTGGGCATGGAGGATTCTTGAGCGGTTAACCGGGTCTCGGCCTCGAGCGGTGCGAGCACCGAACCGGCAGCAGCGGTACCGGCAAGTTTAAAAAAATCGCGGCGGGACATTCCTTTATGTTGGGGCATTTTGATTCCTTTGCATTGATCTCTGGTTTTATTTCCAACACACTATTCAACCGATTTCGTTTGTCGTGTCAACGGGGTTGCTCTATAAGAGTTATTATATAGGCTTGACCGAGTGCCATAAGTAACCTCATCATTTAATACCGAGAGGAGGAGCCATGAACTTTTACACTATGCTCAATCAGCGGGCCGCGGACAATCGACCGGTGCGGATCGGTGTCATCGGTGCCGGAAAGTTTGCTTCCATGTTTTTATCCCAGGCCCGGTTGACCACGGGACTTCAAATGGTGGGCATTGCCGATATCGATCCACGGAAAGCACGCCAGGCCTGTCTGAAGACCGGTTGGTCGGACGACCGCCTGAAATTTGTCGAAAAAACGGGCGCCATCAACGATCTTGCACGCACAAACCACACGGCCATAACTTCGGATGCGGCCGCTTTGATTGAAGCTGATCTGGATGTTGTGCTCGAAATTACGGGCGTGCCTGAAGCCGGCACCCGCCATGCGGTTAAAGCGATTGAGTGTCGCAAACACATCATTATGGTCAACGTCGAGACCGATTGTTTGCTGGGGCCGATATTGCGACATAAAGCGGATACAGCCGGTTGCGTGTATTCCATGGCTTATGGAGATCAACCGGCGCTGATAGCCGAGCAGGTGGACTGGGCCCGTACCATCGGCTTTGATGTCGTGTGTGCCGGTAAAGGCACCCGCTATCAGCCCGAATATCATTATTCGACGCCCGAAACCGTTTGGACCCATTACGGGTTTTCACAGGATCAGGTGGCGACCGGAGATTACAACGCCCAGATGTTCAATTCGTTCCTGGACGGCACCAAATCGGCCATCGAAATGTGTGCCGTATCCAATGCCTGCGGACTTACACCGCAAAGATCGGGCCTTCAGTTCCCGCCGGTGGATACCGCCGACCTGCAGGAGATTCTCAAGCCTGATTCAGCGGGCGGTATTCTTGAACACAGCGGCACCGTGGAGGTGATCGCCAGCGAAAAGCGGGACGGTGCGCCGGTGCAAAGAGATCTGCGCTGGGGTGTGTACGTCGTGTTCAAGGCGCCAACGGCATATGTGGAGCGCTGTTTTGCAGAATATGGTCTACGAACTGACGCATCGGGCCAGTTTGCCGCCCTTTACCGGCCGTATCATTTTATTGGACTCGAGCTGGGGATCAGTGTTGCCTCGGCGGCACTGCGCCATGAACCGACCGGATCGTCCCAGGAGTTTGCCGCCGATGTGGCGGCCGTGGCCAAAAAAGATCTCAAGCAGGGAGAACTGCTGGACGGTGAAGGCGGGTATACTGTTTTCGGGCGGCTGTTGCGGTCCGCAGACAGCCTGGCGCAGGCCTGCTTACCGATGGGCCTGACTGGCAATGCGCGCATGACCCGGCCGGTGGCAAAAGATGCGCTGATAACCTATGAAGATGTCGTGCTGGACGAATCGCTGCTTTCATTTAAGCTCCGAAAAGCGATGGAGAAGGGGTTGCAGAAGTAATCCGGGAGGGCGAAAAGGAAGTATTAGCTACATAAACTGAATAAACTACTTGAACATCGAACATTGAACGTTAAACGTCGAACGTCGAACATCGAATAATGATGTCGCTGCGCTCCTCAATATTTTTCTAAATGTGGTTCTAGATCTGATGTCAAACCGTGAATGATTGTTTTTGTTTCTATTTAACGCTTTGAACGATAAGATTATCACCGGATACCAGACAGCCATTTTTCAGAGTCAGCCGGTATCTGTTTTATCTTTATTTATTCAAAATTCGATGTTGGACGTTCGATGTTCATTTTTAAGGTTATTCCCGCGCCGCCACGGCATTGACATGGGCAATCTCGGGCAGCACCTGCCGCCAGGCCGAATCTTTCGGCCGCTTGAACCACAGCTCACCGTTGGACAAAACGGCAAACAAATCGTCTTCAATCTGGACAAAGCGGCTTACCATATGCCTTGCCCAGGGCGTCTGCAATCCTTCAGAAGCAGCCATCCACGTCCGTCCCCCGTCACGGGTTACTTCGATACGCCCATTTCTGGCAACGCCATCGGCCGGGCCGGCAACGATGTGTTGCGGATCTGTCGGATCAACCCACACGGCCCGTACGTAACTGGGATAGATGTTTTCCCAGGATCCGCCGCCGTCGGTCGAACGATAGATTCCACCACCGGTTGCGGCCGTGACAAGTTCAGAAGAAGAAGGATCTACAGTGATTGAATGGACATCGGGATGAATCATCTTGCCCAGATCACGATAAAAGTCAGGATTTCCATCGCTGCCGGACGCCAGCCGCCAGGTTTTTCCGAAATTATCGGAGATGAGCACACCGCCCACTTCGACAGCGGCGTACAGCCGGTTGGGATGCGGGCCGGATTCTGCGATGGCAAATCCGCGCACACAACCGGCATTGGGTGAATACGGCAGGCGCCAGCCTTTTGCCTCGCGCAGGTGACCCACCCCGGCATCCGAATGCCATGATCCGGCCGCATCGTACGACACAAAAATCTGGGCCGGTTCCGTACCGGCCACGATAATCGGCGACCTGGCGCGAAAGCCCGCCAACCAGCGCACATGCCGGACGGAAAGGTTCTGATTGGCTTTTTTCCAGGACTTCCCATTGTCCTTTGAACGCCATATACCTTCAGGTGTGCCGGCCACGATGGTGCCGTCGGAAACGACGATACCTGTCAGGGTTTTTTCTGTCAGGGATTGACTGACGATCTCCCAATTACCATCTGTTTGGGCGGCAATATACAACCCGATCGCAGTCGCAATATAAAGGTAGGTTGACATGACCATTTCTCCAGTCTTGATACGGTTTGGGATTTTTTCAAACGGATTCAATCTAAAAATAATTTCGATCAGACAGGCAGTCAACCGGCGGCAGATACCCGCCCGGTGATCGCTTTACCGGCCTGAAGTAGATGCGGTGATGTTGAACGGCCGCGTCCGTGACTGCTCCAGTGAGATCTGCATTTCCTTTGCCAGGCTGTAAGACGCATCCCTGAAAGATTTCATAAATTCCGGATCAGTTTTGGACAGTTGGGGCGCTTGCCGCGTTTTTGAATCGGATTCTTTGCTTTTGCCTTCAAAGCTCGAGACAAAGCCTGCAACCTTCTGCATGCTTTTCTTCACATTGCTGTCCTCCAGAAGCGCCATCGGTCCGTAGTAAAGCGACCAAAACTTTCCAATATCTTCTTTCACTTTTGAAGCTGATTCGGCTGTTGATATTTTGGCTACCGCTGTGCTGGCTTGAAGATAGTATTCCAGTTTCTTGTTCCAGAACTGCATGTAGTACCTCGATCTTGCATGAATTAGAAAATAATAATTGAAAAACCATCTGGGTCCCCTGTAATAATTGGGTTTAGGACCAACTAAAACCAAAAACAGGAGGTACCCAGATGGTAAAACAACG
>Ga0126335_1001627_pt1 | contig 12792 bp, 9 predicted proteins | sample OlaspJWI45metaG_FD_108409 | JGI IMG/M metagenome (GOLD analysis project Ga0126335, IMG submission 108409) | Marine gutless worms symbiont microbial communities from Oahu, Hawaii - Olavius sp. 1 OAHU.JWI-45 metaG | ecosystem: Host-associated > Annelida > Digestive system > Unclassified | place...
AGGCGTCTGTGACAATGATACTGCCTGGTAGGACATGGGCGGTTATGATGCGTTCAAGTGTGGCAGCATCGCGTCGGGCAACAATTTCAAGCCAGCATCTTCCTGTTGCTCGTTCGACGATGCCCACCACCCAACATCCTCACCGGCGCCGGCCACGGTGGTACTTCCTGTGAAAGTAGTACGTTTCATCAACCTCCACGTACATCGGCTGTCCATTCCCGTCAAAGCACCTAGGTCAACCTTTTGTGTGTTCAGCCATGTTTGACATTCCACGCGGAAAAAGTTGTTGTAGTTTACTATGTTGTGCCAGATGTTAAAATAATTGATGCCTTCAAACAACATCGCGTGAGTTGCTTTCACTCGTGGCTCCAGTAGTAAATCATCATGAGCAACTTATCTATGCCCAAAACACCGCGCGAAGAATGAGCATGTGCGAACGCTTGCTCACGTATTACATCCACGGCACTTCCACGAGAATCCTTCTGGTACCTCTGCTCTTCTGACTAAAGTCATTCTCTGTTGACAAACAGCACAGTCATTAGTAGCCTATTTCTTATTAAGTGATGCTCGGCGAGCCACGTTAGCCAACGCATCGGATCATTCATTTTGCCGTTCAGTTCACGTGGGGTCGAGTCAAACACTTGTAGCTGATTACGTGGCATTACAAATACTTCGCGACGCTTGCGGTCTTCCTGCCATTATTCCAATAATTTGTAACAAGCAATCATTTACAATGTGCCGTGCACAGACGACATTACACGCTAATGATGTCGTTAATGCGTTCTCATACAGGACAGTAAGTTTTACTTACCATACTGTAAAACATGGTAACTGAATTTGGGACCGCCGTTTACAGGATTGCCAATGAATAACATGAGGCTAACAAATGTCGAGAATGGAGCGGAAACTCGAGAGTGATTTGGAAGACAATAGTTTGTTATTAGTGATTTTCTTGTTGGTCATAGACTCATAGGCCTATAGTGTGGTGTAGTGTCACATACTTGTCTTCCAACCCCCCCCCCCCCATGAGTTTCCACCTTGATTTGATTTGGATGCAGCTTGCATCCACCATTGTATTGCGCATAGGGATTGCAATACCGGGATCCCGGACCGTTTTTCAATCCCGGGATTATGAGAGACCAAATTTCGGAATTAGAAAATAACGCATTAACGTTAATTATTATTACGTGTGAAATGCATGCATTAATCACGACAGAAAACAATGCATTTTGGTTGTGAATTGGTTTGACTAAAACGTGTTGATTTGACTTGGAACGATTTGATTCGGTAAGACTATTGTTGTTGTGTTTTTGACAAACTGAGCAGCTGAAAGGTCGTTCACCAGTGTATATTAACATGTTCACACTGGTGTACGACCTTTGAGCTGCTCAGTTTGTTACTATCAATGTCGACGGGACTGTGACATCAAATGACATATGCGTCGACGTCGTCATAAGTCGCCCCAGTAGGATCCAGTACGTTTCACAACTTTTACGTTTCACAACTCGCCTACGTGACCATATGTTGTCACGTAGGCTCTGTAGAGTTGTGAAACGTCCATTACAGTCGTTACATTGATACAACTGTCTGTTGGAACTTGGATCCCTCGTGACGTCGCATGTGCATTTTAATCTTTCGATTAGCGAGGTGACCTTTGACCTAGCGTGACTTTGAAATATCAAAGGTCGATTTGCCCTCGTACGGTCGACGCCATATCTGCACTAGCTGAGTAGTATAGTTGCAGTAGTATATTACGGTACGGTTTACAACACATCAGCACTAAATCCATAGCACGATCGTACACACTTGTAGTTGAAAAATAGCGACCCGAATACCGTAACCCACTTGGCAATTTTAACTATATTACGCCAATCCCGAGATTCCCGACAGGATCCCGGGATTGGGAATTCGACAATCCCGAATCCCGAGATTGAAAATTCAAATCCGGGATTGCAATCCCTAATTGCACAGAAGGCCCTGCCAGACTGCCAGTATACTATATAATTATAGTATAACGGGGCGTGGCTGACTTTCACCACACAAAATCAATGGCTTCGTTACGTTATAGCAATTAAGTTCGATAGCTAGTAGCTCATTTTCGACACAACCACAATGTACTTCCGTCGTGTTTGCCGATGGTCGTAGTTGTAGAAATAAAGAAGGCGACAATGGATAGCGCAAATTGCAAGCATTTGTCAGAATCAGAGGACAGTCTGCCGATGATTGATGTGGATGTTGTTATCATTGGTGCTGGTATTTCTGGCCTTTCGGCTGCATACCACATTCAACAGAAAGACACCGGAATTCAGTTGGCGGTACTAGAAGCCAAAGGTTTGCAGTTATTTACTAGTTCGTCTTTACTTTTAATGTTTGTGGTTTCTACAATATGTTAATGGAGCTATGTTGACTGATATCAAAATCTGTTTCTGTTGTCAGCAGTCTGACTAAAATATGCCGGTACACCCCTGGACAGTTAATTGCCGTACTAGGAGTACCGAGCTCTATTCCGAGATCGTCGTCGGTCAAGTTTGTCTGATACCGGCGGGCAGGCAGACACCCAGGCGCCGGCCACATGCACTAATGAGGCAATAATGACTACCACACTGCCACACAATAGCAGCTTATATAACAGTCCATGCGGCAGCTATCAAAGTGCCGGGTCACTTGCCTGACCTCATTCACCTGTTACATGCTTTCTCAGTGTAGTGCATTTAACTTAGCATTTTTGCATTGCATCGTATTTCTGTATCATAATTAGTGTTTCTTTTTGTTTCTGTGGACAATTTGTAATCTGCTGACAAGTATATCTTGCAAGTCTGAATGAAGTTTTGAGTTGTTGGCCAGGTTTAATCACACAACTTTTTTCCAGTGCATATTAGCATTTCAGTGCAAAGGGCACATATCGGTAAATGAATTTTTATGTTACAATGGAGGCCAACATAAATGCTTTTCTATAGTGCCAGCGCTGATTGCAGCAGTATCCTGGTGTCGTAACATTTGTTCCAGCATCTCTGGAGCTACAGAGCATCTTGGTCTCACTTAGTACAGGGCTCAGTCCCCTTAGTATGGCAATTAACTGTCCTGGCATCTGTCCTGGTTTCCCAGCATATTCAGCATATTTTAGTCAGACCAATTGTCAGGGAAGTAGCCAGAAGGGGACATGGGTGCATGTCCTCCTTTCATCAGTGTCTGTAAATTTTTTATTGACCAATAGACTGGCAATAATAAACTGAAATTGCGCAAAAATATTTTGCGACTAAAATTATAAGGGTCTCCTAAGGTTTTGGACCTCACCGTGACATAACCCAAACCCTAATCTTAACCCTAACTCTAACCCCAAAACCTAACCCTAAACAGTAAGATTATTTATGCGACGTCACCGTATGGTGCAAAAGTAGCAAAACCCTAGAAGTCGCAGTTATAGGTAGTATAAGGATTGTAATTACAGTCTAAGCTTTGTTAACTCACCTCTCGGTAACTCACTTCTCCCCATGTGGAAGCCTAGGATGGATTTCCTTTCATGCATTTTACCTCATTAAGCCGCCACCATCGCCACTGGTCTTCGCCACAATGTGGAGGGACGGATTTTGCCCTGTGTAAACTGACCTCAATAACTCACCATATGGCTCGGCTCACAGCACTAGTCTTGGCGAGTCGCCAGGTTACCACTCTTGTGCAGTGAGCCTGTTAACCCAGCTGTAAAAAGACACCAGCTGTAGTGACACTGTATCAGAGTGCAGCTGTTATCTGTCCATCATTCCAGGACATGGGCTACCCTGCTGCTGCTGCTGCTGCTGCTACATCTCAGTACAGCAGCAGGGTGACCAGGCCATACAGCACTGGTTGTCGTCTGACAGCGCCTCTCCCTCCCCTCCTTTCTCAATGCTATGAACAGCTGAGCTGCTGAGCAGACCACTGTGAATGACATGTCAGTGAAGCCTCGTGTAACTAATCGTAGACTAAATGTGCTGTATTTTATAAGAAACAGACAGCTATCTCTTATAGGCCTATCTGATCTGTGACTTTTTGCCGGTGCTGTTGTATAGGCCTAAATTACACACATGTGTAACTGGGTTAGTGTTTGGCGTCATGTAATTAAACAGTACGTGCTTTGCTAAGAAAAAGGACTTGCTCATGCAGCTGGTCATACTGTGGGCCTAGGTCTAAGTATGCCCCACCTCCACTCTTCACCCCACCTGTTAACTCGCCACCTCGCCTCTTGCCACAATTTGGCCACGTACCAATGGTGGCGAGATAACGAGGTTTGACTGTATGTGTCAGTGTTGTGTGAATTTTTGCTCAACAGATAGCATTGGAGGTCGTACAGTTGGTCAGACGTTAAAAGCTGCTTCTGGGCCAGATACTTGGGATCTTGGTGGTCAATGGGTTGGAAGGTACGTAAGCTGTGAACTCATATTGTGCTTATAATAATGGCCTAATGTCATGCAAAATCAGAGGAGCTGGACAATATATGCAACTGCTTGTCTATTTTTAACTTGCATCTGCACCTACATCATTGTTCTATCAAGTTGCTCTACTAGTATATTAAGTTATGTTTGCAGTTGCTTCCTGCTTGAATTCCAGCAAGCCAACTATCGTTGCAACTGTGTCTATCATCCATGCTCCAGAGTTTTTATCTTATTGAAGTTTTGGGCATTACTGCAAAGTTTTTACTACTGAATAGTTTCAGTAGTGACATATTAGCGATACATGTTATTTTCAGTATTTATCGATGGTAGAACCATATACTGTTCTCATGTTGACTGCAAAGACTGACCACAGTTCTGTTGTGTTTGATTGTAATTGCAGTTGTCAACCCCATGTGATGCAGTTGATTAAAGATCTTGAGTTATCAGTGTATCCACAGTACACTTCTGGCACTAAGCTGCTGCAGCTGAGCAGTGGACCGAGAGTCTCCCGTTATGCCTCAGAAATTCCTTCTCTGCCATTGTTTGCTGTTATTGATCTGCATCTATTTATGCGAAAAGTTGGTCATTTCTTACTCTAGCTTAGTGTTGCTGCTGCACTGTTTGAACTATGTTTTACATAAATTTGCGTTATTAGCTCATGTGACAGATTTATGAGGCAAACACATTCTAAGCCGAGGCCAAAGCAAAGACTATACTGTAGATAGCAAGGTCAAGGTCGGAAGCCTGGAGGCTAAGGCTACAGTTTGAGACCAAGGCCAGAAAAATGACCTAACGTTTGCTTTGTTAATACATCCTGTACATGTACAAGCAGCGTAACCTAAGTTTTTATTATTCACTTGATTGTGGTGTAGAATTATATCTGCTTTGTATTGCACCAGATCAAAACTATGCAGAAAAAGGTCAATGTTACCAATCCTGCTATGTACACATTAGCTTTTGAGTGGGATTCCATGACATTGGAACAGTTCAAACAAGAGAATCTTTGGACAACAGGTTGATATTGTGTTATTTGATGATATGTGAACTTATAACTGAAGTCAAACAACATGTGCTTGTGTTTTGTGTATGTTTGCATGTTCATGTCTAGTAAAATTGTTAAAGAATAACTTCTTTGCACCTGTATATCGGCAAATTCCGGAATTGGAACCAGGGAGCATGATGAGTAGCAATAGATTGGGATGGTTTGACTTGTGGAATTTGAGATGATCAATGCTTGTCATGTATCCATGTCTTATCTTCACATTTCTCAATTTTGTGTGCATTATAAATTTTATTATTTATTTATTCATTTAATGTTGATTTGGTTGAATGTTGTACACTTACACTTTTGGAAGTAGATGAAACGGGATTTACTGGACGTCATACACAGAATTGTAATTGATAAAGAAAGAATGTTCAGAGGCATCTGGCTAACCCAGTTTGACCTGTACAAAGTTGTATTTTTATGAAAGACAGACACATATATCAGTGCTCGTTGTTTTTGTGTCTCAGGAGTAATTTATTCTAATAAATGTTTGATCAAACTATCTTTAAAGTCTGTATTGCTGTTTTTAAATGTGGATTTGGAGTATGAGTAAGACCTATGCAGCCTTACCATAAAACAGCGGTTGTTTGAGCTTGCCTTGACTAAAGATCAAAGTGGTGATGCTGCACTGTGTTGTTGCTGTTGCTGAATAATCTATGCAGTTGTTGTGTTTGATGATGCAGCTGCTAAAAAGACCTTTGATTTAGCTATACGCTGCATCTTTGGTGCCGAGGCAGTTGACATGTCTCTATTGTACTTTCTAACCTACATTTCAGCTGCTGGCAGTTTGGATTCACTGTTAAGCAGTCGTGAGAAGCTTGGCGGCCAAGAGTTTAAAGTTGTGGTATGGCTTTTCTGCTGACTCAAGATATAATATTTTTGCACATGACACTATAACTAATTTGTAGTATATATTATTAATTAAATCATTTTTATTGGAGCAAATTCTGTTGTGACACACTTGCTCTTTGACAGTTTTCACATAGTAATTTTTTATATTCTTAGAGTTTGTTACACAACCATTACTTGCTTGTTTTTAACCCCCATTATCTATACTACTGGTGGTAAAAAATAATAAGGTCTGAACTGATGAGGACTGACATTGATGCCGACACTCAGTGCAAGGTGATCCATTTAGTCACGACATTGAAGAGTGTCGGAGCTAGGACACAACTCACACTGGAGGTCATTATGAAGCATATATAGGGCTACTTTAAAATAAAGTAAATTTTTACTCAGTCCCCCCCCCCTTTGCCATGGGGGATCAGGAGCCCCATCTGCCTTGGCCTCAGGAGTTTCCATTCCAAACAGGATCTTGATCCGTTTAGCCATTTTTAAAAGGCACAGACGTGACAGACAGACAGACATACCACGCTACAGGATTATCAGTCGCAATAGTAATAGTAATATACACATTTCTGTTCCGCCATAAGATCATAATTTCAGAGGCATTGCTGAGTAGCTGGTTACATACTGAGATATTTACTCACTGCACAACTGGGCTCACATTAGAGCAAATGGGTTGATCAAAACGACTGTATGCCTGCTAAATCAAACTGCTGCTTTAATATTATGAACTTGTGGATTACAAGCAAGTAGATTACTATTTGTGCAGGGTGGTGCATGGCAGATATGTTCACGGCTCATGGAAGTTATAGGCAAGAACATAGTTCATCTAAACAGTCCAGTTACTGTGATACATCAGGTATTCTCATCTGACGTTCACACTTCACAGACACTTCAGTTGTTGTCTTTTTTGTTCATTTTGAACTGCTCAGATTACTGTTGACAGTTATTCGCATGAGCCTTAATTGTATAAAGGGTTGCTTCTAAGTTACCTTTTAGTTGTTTTGTTTGATTTTATCAGCGGACATTATGCATTTACAGGTATGATGTACCTTTTACACACCATATACAGTTTGTGTACAATCTGTAGTTTGTGGAATCTGGAATTGCTGATGATATGCTCACAAACACAGCCAATTTTAGTGACCATTTTTCAGGTGTACAAAGGTGTTCCTCATCTAGCCATTTGAGCACTGATGCTTAAGAAATTGTTGAATTTTTACATTCCATATGTCCTTCCTGATGTCCGCAGACAGTGTCAGCACTCAGCAGGCAATATGCATTAGTTCTTAAATTGTTTTTAGATCTGAATATCAGGTAAGTGATTAAATTGATACACAGTAGTTAGTGGTGAACTGCTTGAAGCTGGTGAAAACCTGTGAGTTACTGTATGGCTGTTATGTCAGGATTCAAGCCTTGATGCAGTAATGGTAAAGACATCTGTCGGTCAGACATATTGCTGCAGACGGGTTATTATGGCTGTTTCTCCTCAGCAAGCTCGTACGTTCCTATGTAGTAGCTGTGTTTTAAACATCAACATATTCTGACATTGTTGGATCAGAGACAGAACCTGCCAGTATGTCTTAAGAATGCATTAAACATCATCTGAGAGCTTTTTGAAAATGTGAATAACTTTCAACACAAATGCATAAATTGATCATCTGCATTTATAGCATAGAGTTTACACGTAGCTAACTTAGACTTCTGCTTGTAATGCTGGCATGTGTGCTTTTATACAACTATGGCACACTTTTACTTTACAGGTGTCGTTTTTGTTCGATAATTATACTTCGTTTTTTGCTAAGTTTGATTGCTGTTGTTTGTGTTGTAGTTGGAATTCAGTATTCACCTTCACTGCCAGTTATTAAGCGGCATGTATGGCAGAGAATGCCTGGTGGTAACATTACAAAAGTCATAGTTACATACAAGAAGGTAAATGAACTGGGAGTATTATTAGTATTGCTATATCATTAGGATCTAGTAGTGCGTTAATTACTTATATGTTTTTTAATTTTCACCGGAGAAATGTTTGTGGTCATTTTTAGGTTTCTGGACATTAGCTGGTAGCCTTTTGAATGAGTTTGACTTAGGTCTACTCTTTAGCTAATTTTCTCTCCAAGTCGTAACTTAGAACTTGTCTGCTGTTACATGTTGATCAAATTGCCAACATGATGGGGGTAAGTTTGGTTTTAAGTTTAGACTTACACCAAACTTCGGTTGAAGCTTTTGGTCTTAGCAGAATATGGCCTCAGCCATTTTTAATGCTCGCACACTAGCTGTGAAGTGAAGCCTTTTTGTTTTACCCCGTGAAGTTTATTTTTTATTTTGCAAACTGATATCTCCGCATTTGCTGTACGGATCTTTGTCGTTCTTGTGTCGTTTGATCGGGTTTTGCTGCAATTTTTGTACCATTTAGCCATCTGACATGTATGCCTCCTAAATTTTACAAGGGGTCAAAGCAGCAAAATTTGAGCCATTTTGGTGCGTTTTTCCAACCCTAGCCCCAATTGGACGGCAATTATTCTAAAACGGTGCAATTTTTTGGAACGTTAAAATATACTTGTTCTGCGCCGATGATTGCGCTATCATGTCCTGAAATTTAGTGAAGATAGGTCCCTCATCTCTGAAATCCATCCGGGGATTTGGTTGCCAAAATCTGTGAAAACGGAAAATGGGCGATTCAGAAGTTAATAACTCTAAAATGGCTGAAGATATGTTATACTATCTGCAAGTGGAAAATAGACTAGTGTCTCTAGTTTCTTTGTACCTAATTTTGCAATCGTGCGTTCAGGGTTTCTCCAAAATAACACGTTCAATAGGGGTACCCCCATCGTGACAGCGAAAATACGGATAAGAATCCCCTATATCTGATAAACGGTACGAAATATGTGTATAAGTTTTTAACACTCATTTATAGCAAGTCGCATTGGCTTTCGGATGGTACTAAAATCAGTAACCTTGAGTGACCTTCAAACACCTTGAATGGCATTATCGCCATTTGGTGGCATTGTTTCGTTGGAAAAAGCTAGATTCGGAAGTCTGTTACTCTAAATGGCTAAAGACAGAGCCACAGTGCCTGCTGGTGTAAAGTAGTGCGAAGTCTTTACTTTCTTTCTGCAAAATTTGGCAATCATCCGTGTAGGGGTTTCTCCATAATGGCGTGTTCTATATAGGTATCCCCATCCCGACAGCGAAAATCTGCATAGCACTCCGTAATATCTTCTAAATGATGGGAGATAGATGTAAGTTTACACTACTAGCTTAAGTTACATAGGCTCTCTACTGCTATCGAAATCAGTGGCCTTGAAGGATCTTGAACAGCATTATCTCCATTTTGTGGTGTTTTCTCATAGAAAATGGCAGGTTTCAGAGCTATCTATGTCACACTGGCTTAATACACATGAATATTTTTTACAAAGAAATGTAGATCAAAGATTCTAGTTTCTGATAGTGTATAAAGTACTGTGATATTCGCAGGCCTCTGCGGGAATGAATACATTTAACAGAAGCAGCTACATGTCGAGAGTGTATAATTGGTGTGCAGTGACTTCGCCCTCCTGCACCACATAGTGTACACATTCTACCCGCCTCTCGAAAAACGCATCTGTCACCGAAAACCCGATAAGTAAGCTAAATTAACAACATTAATTCAAAACCTTGTTATCTACACAAAACTTGGTTCGCATGTGGATAACGAGATCCCTCAAGGTACAAGGAGGTAGAAATATGCTTTTTTCGATAATACAGGATGGCGGATGGTGGCTAACTTGAATTAGTTAACTTGCTACAGCTTGGCAGCGACTAATCCGGTTCGCGTAAATTTTGCACGGTGACACATATGAAGGTACCGAAAGACTGGCACATGTAAAATTTGTAACTGGAAGTTGAATTCAGCCACTAGGGAGCATTCTTTCGAATTTCATCTTGCGATCATATCCCTGATACCGATCAAGATATATTGTCACAAAAGGGTATTTCCCTCAAACATAAGCCAGCATTGTAGGATTTTGCATGTGATCACAACTAATTTTAGACCTCTGCTACTTCACCAAATTTGGTGCACGTGTAGATAATGTGGTCTGCAAGGTGCGAAGTGATCCAACCACGCTTGCTTCAAAAATTTAACATAGCGGACAGAATCAGAAGTGGAATTTAGTTGTTTTGGGGCCATATTTCGGTCTTTGATGAAACTGATTTGGCTACAATTTTGCGACGTTGTGTATCCGAGCATCGCCTAAAGAGACCACACGTTGAAACCAAAACCGGAAGTAGAAATCTGCCGTCAGCAGCTGCCAACTAGAATTTCGTTTTTGACGCCTGAGCAGAGTAACAAGATATCTGCACAGAAGTCGGTGTGTTGATATAAAGTGAAATGCCTGACAAATTAAGTATGTAAAATATGTTGCGCACACATTTTCTAGTTTAAAACATATTGCGAATAATTGTTGTGAAATACTTTTGAAGATGTAATGTTGAAATGTGAAGTATTTTTGATTGATAAAAATTTTCTTAGTTGTATTTTTTTGCATGTATCTAACTGAGAGTATTTTTACATTATTTAAAGGGAGTTTATGAGATTTAGCATGTGTAAAATGTGGTTTGTTTGTAGGCATTTTGGCGTGCAGTAGGTTTATCTGGTGAAGCAGTGGTAAATGGTGGAAAGCCAGTATGTCGTGACTGTGACCGTGGACCTTTGTGTATTGTTTTTGATGGCACATCGTCATTTGGCAATGCAGCCATTGTTGCTTTCATTGGAGGGAACCAGCATGTACAATATCAAACGTTGATGGTAATTGCTTTTGTTGTCATTAACATTTGACATTGTACGTGTTGCAGTGGCATGTAAAATTACAGTGGCAGCTTCCGTGTTACAGCTGCTGGACAAGCTGACAGTTTTGTTTAATTGCAATAAGTCTAGTAAATAAGGCAACATCTTTTAATTGGACTTCTCTGTCCATGTGATATAGTGATTGGGCATTGCATTTAATGGAGCTTTGACACTAGAATAACAAAAAGCAACCAGGTACTTATAGGTCCTTGAAAGTCCTGGAATATGACTTACTTCTTTGAAAAGAAACAAAGGTTCATTGAGTGGACTGAAGTCAGTTTCTGACAATTTTTAACAGTGCTTCTTATAGTGATGCTTTGTACCTTAAAATTCTTAGCAGATTCTTATTTGTGGTTACTGCAGTTTGTGTTGAAATTTATCAATTGCATGTTGTTAAGTTGTCATGTCATGGTGCCATTGTCACTTTGCGACGGTTGGCTGCACGAATGAGTCAGTGACGTCCAACACCTTCTGTCTCTTATGGCATGTAGTAGACTATCACCTGCGAGACCAGTCCATTGTAAAATGTTGTCAAACCAGTACATTTTCGGTCTACCACGCCCTCTGACTCCTTCTACAAGACCTGACATAACACTGCCTTCAATGTTGTCATGTGGTTGCCTCATCACTGCGCGATTTGATATGATTTAATAGCTCATTTTCTGTTCCAGCTATCTTGTATCTTACAGTGTGGTCATCAACTTCGTCCACGGGATTCGCAGCAGCTTTCTAATGCACTTGTTCTCAGATGCTCGAATGCTTTTCTCTTTTTGCTTCCTCAGTATCCAAGCTTCGCAATTTTTCTGGTGATGTTGCCAACAAGACCATGTCATCCGCATACCTTAGGTTGCCAATGGTCCTTCCACCAATCCGGAATCCACCAGAGAATCCTTGTAGTGCTTTTCGCATTACTTGCTTTGCTAGGATGTTTAACAAAAGTTGTTAAAGTCCTTGAATTTTGTTTTCAGAATTTTGGGAATCCAGCACAGGCCTGGCTTTTGCAACTTTCCTTTGTATACGAGTGTTCTCTTTGTTTGTGTAGCCGGAGGAACGTAAGCAGGCAGTGCTTCATCAGCTGTCGGAGCTGTTTGGTTCAGAGGCACTGAATCCACTTGACTACTGTGAGAGGAACTGGAGCAGTGAGCCATACAGTAGTGGTGGACCAGTGTCTGTCTGTGTGCCAGGTGCTATGATGCATGCTGCAGCAGCACTACGACAGCCATTCGACAGGTTACTCATGAACATATGAGCAGGCTTTAGCCTAGTTATCTCTCAAATGAGATGAATTTTTTTACGACATTTGACACAGAAAATGCCAATTGTTTCTTCATACGTGTAAAATTTTACTTAACTCAGCACAGGTTTATGGTTTGTATTTCATTACACACTGTACAGCGTATACGCACTGCACTATTGGTATTATTCAGTTTGGCAAAGGATCAGGTTTAAGGCAGCCATTCTGGTCTTCAAGTGCCTTCATGGACTGGCTCCAGAATATCTGTCTGAGTACTGCAAGTTGACGACCGGCTGTTCACATCTGCAATCAGCCAACGCGTGCCTGCTGTCTGTTCCACGCACACGGACAACCTATGGTGACAGGAGTTTTGCTGTCAGTGGACCAGTCGCGTGGAACAGTTTACCTGTGGCACTGCGTTCAAGTGACG
>Ga0126335_1001628_pt1 | contig 12792 bp, 8 predicted proteins | sample OlaspJWI45metaG_FD_108409 | JGI IMG/M metagenome (GOLD analysis project Ga0126335, IMG submission 108409) | Marine gutless worms symbiont microbial communities from Oahu, Hawaii - Olavius sp. 1 OAHU.JWI-45 metaG | ecosystem: Host-associated > Annelida > Digestive system > Unclassified | place...
AAACGCCTTCACTTTTGCATCTCAGCTAAAGGCGGACACTTTGAACATAAGCTGTAAAATTACTAACAAACATATTGCGATATTGACTGATTTTACTCAACATGTTCGTTTTACCACTGACATGATTGCTGTTAGGCTTAAACATACGTTGTAAAGGTGCAATCGTATAAAGTTTTGATTTCCAATGATACAGTAATTACAAAATAATGGTAGGACAGGCTGTCTTTACGCCACTGTATACAATATTGGTGAAGCTATATTTCTGCCACATATTATCACATTAGGTGAACGTTTGAGAAAGTTATTGTAAAAATCAAAAGGGTGCACTTTTTTATGGTTCACAGTGTACTATGGCTATATTACTGATAGGCTATCATAAAAATGTAAAAAAAACGTCAAGCATAAAACAAAACAAATAAAAAACAATAACACGAAAAACACAAAAAATAAACGCTAAAACATTTTAAAAAGTACTACACTAGTATCTTAGAAAAATCTTCGTATACTTACGATTACCACTTAACTATTGAAAGTCGAAACAGGTAAACGCCTAATAATTGAAACAAAATACGTCTCTACGAGATATGACATACCCACGCTGTTCGTTAGTTTCTTCTGTCCAGCGACAATTTATCGCTCGTATTCAATCAAGCAGCGTCATTAGGCGAGTTTGTCTGCATTAATATTCCGTTCGTAACTTAGTTTTGCTAATTTTGTTCATTCGCCATCACTCATTTCCGGCCACACACGTCGGCCGTATGGCCAGAAACGACAATTAGGCAGATCATCAGAGGTAGGCAGGCAGGCATGCGCAAAGTTGGTCACGTGATTCCGGTCTGTCAATTTGTCGACGGACGCCGTGTTGACACTGTGATGACGTCAAAGTGTGGGAAGGGGCGGTGTCCGTGACGTCACACGGACGCCGTCAACCATTACAGCCATGCCGCAAGTGTGAAGAAATGGAACCAGCATTGATACCGGAATAAGATCATGGAACTGTGAGAAATAACGGAGGGCAGCGGCGAAGTGGCGCGTTGCTGTGTACTCCGACTGATTTATCAATTCATAAGGTTTGCTTACGAAGCTACGAGATTTTTAAGTCTTCAGGTCATCATTACATTAACCTACCCAATGCTGGCAAACTGCGAGTCTGACAATTGATCCGCATCTTGATACCAGTGACTTGATGCTTCCGGCATTCAAAATATTATTATTACATGTGCTCATTTAACTGATGCTATCAGACGAAACGCCTTGCACTAAAACGGTTATAATAAATAGGGCAAAACGTTAAGAGAACAAAAAACAGAGCCAAGCGAACTCAGTGGTCACTCAGTGGTCACTCAGTTGGTCTGTACAGTGCACAACACTGTCGTCAGAAATCTAATGCCAGTGCGGGTACAGAAGTCGTTACCTTTTCAAGCCCATAACTTCGTACAGATCTCCAACTACGTGGTTCTGAGCTGACCATCAACGACGTTTATAACAGGCTCTTGGTTTGCTACGTATACCAGAGCGTTCCGATCCATGAGACTGTCCTTCCCCATGATATCGCACAATTTGCGCGACTGTCTGGTGCGACAGTCGCTCTAGATAACATCATAAATTGTGGCACCGTCGAGCGACGCTCGGGGTGACCAGTGGCCGCCTAGTGGGTCGCTCGCTGGACTGTCCAAGTCGTACGTGTCGTTGCATATTCCATCTAGCGTAGACAGAGTAGGACTCTTCAAGTGGGATATGCGCTGCGTCGCCATCGCCGCAGTTAAACGTTATCGTCACTCGGTCGTGTCTTCCACGTGTCTTCCACGCCGGGCACTATACGACCGTGGATTAAGCAGTAATGACAATTGCCGTCAGCACGGTGCCTCTACCTCTCACGTACAAACGACACAGGACAGAGGGGCATGCATATATTCGCGATCAGTGCGCCAAAGCAACGATAAACGTTCAGTATGTTTTGTGCCAGTTAATTGTGCAGTGGTCGTTGACAATCGCCGCGAAAACCATAATAAACATATTGCTGTTTCCAGCGCTACGAGGATTGCTAGAGAAACCTATACTATAACCACTCGGTGACTGATTGGCATAGGAAAAAGAGCGGTACTAAATATACTTTGTCTGCAGTTTTGTTCACGCTGCCAGTGTGCCAGTGCATAGTTCTTTGTGTAAATAAACAGTGCGCACAGTGTATTGCTCGGTTCCTCTATTGTATCACTGGTGCTGTACGATAATGTCACGCACGACATCAGCAATACAGCACAACTGAGGAACGCTACGTTATTCGGGAACTTCTTAAACATTCACGTCCACATAATATACGCTCATTCATTATTTCACGAGTTTTAACCTTCGTAACCGAAATGGCTCTACGTGTATTATTTGACGATAAGTGAAAACACACGACTTTATTGGAAATCGAAAGCGCCAAATATGCCTGCATCTGAAGCAGATTACCATGCAGTGCAGACACTGAGAAGAGTCTGCGACAGGCAGACAGAACGCCGAGAAGTGCAGCAGACCAGAAGACCAGTGGGAGTTTGGCATCGACTGGGAACAACTCCAGTGCAAGGCTGCAAGCAGAGATGGACCGCGTCGTCGTGTGTGGCCTACAGTAATACATCTTGGATGCGAGATGAACCTAGGCCCAGTGCGCAAAACGAACGACGATGTAAAAAAAAGTTTACATATTGCAACAGCAACACATTTACTGTGGCATTAGCGGTGCTGTCGGGTGCGATTTAGCAATGCAAAAAACTAAAAACAAAGTACGTTACAAAATGTAGTCCTTGACTGTTCTATACAGATTGCTGCTTAGAGAGACAACAGACGTGAACAAGAAACCAATAATGGCACTATTGTCATTACATCAAACGCACGTTCGCCGACGGCTTACAATACCGTAACGGACGAACGTGTTGTTCCATCTGAAGGCGCAAATACGCAAAGACAGGTGGCTAAAACACCACTGCGCACAGACACCGCGCGACGTAATCCACACAAAACCGTGACTCCACTACACATCGTCGCGAGAACTCTCCGACTCATCCCGACGTCGCAAATGTAAAAAGATTGCGACACACGTCTGTTCCAACAAGCAAATATTTCCCCACTGTGCACTCTTGCGTGATTCGTGCATATACATCTTGCTTACTTTTACAAATAGCTTACGGTCACACTCTCAAACTTCCCAAGTACTTATAATAAGTATACATGTGCCCACCTTAATGCCGATGTTTACTCTATTTATGCCCGAACTCTTGGGACACGAAACTTTGCGGTCGCTGGGGCCAAGATATGGAACAGTCTGCCAGCTCATCTGAGAACTCACACCCAATCATTGCAGACATTCGAACAGAGGCTAAAGCGTTATTTGTTTACGTGCCACGAGCTCATCTGAGGGTTTTATTTTTGCGCTATACAAACGTTCTCATTATTATTTTTATTACGTATGGCTCAAAACAACTCAGATTACAACGTGAAGATTCCATTACGGTGCTTCCGACTCGTAGATGCGACATCAGCCTCTGTGAAGATGTGTTTTAGATTAGACAGGGCGTCGTCTACGTGAGCTAATTCGTCGCTAATTTCATTAGTCATGTCACTCGTCCGATGCATTAGTCGCCTTCGGCACCACAGCTGCGTCGCGCCGAGCCAGCACATGGCTGAGCTAAACTTGAAATGTTAGCCGGCACCGCATACGCATTGCGAACACAAGCGAATTGAAACAACGTGTAGCTTAAAACAATTTTATGCCCTTAGACCCCAGTGGGAGATTAACTGTCAACTAATCTCACTTCCACTTCTTAGCCTGATATAAAACACCGTGATTATAAGTACGCAGAAATTATTTAATTTACGTTTGTTTCAGTTGTTAATATTTAGAGAAATCAGACTGATTCGGATTAGAATCAAAAACTCAGCGGTATGCCTGTACCACTCTTCACACTGCCTCTTTAGGCTAAGATTCATCAGTTCCATAAATACTTTCCACCACAAACTGCGCCTTAACCTATCCAACGGAGTCACACATTTCCTATTAGCTTTGATGTCGTGTGATCGGCTGTACTTCTGAACAGATGTTAAATATCCGCATTGTGCATCACACCACATCTAAATGTAGGTTGCGCCGCTTCTATTATAGGCTCTCCTATAGGGAAGCAAAATAAACACCACACTCCGCTTTCGCACAAAAAGTCTGGCATCTTTACTGAGAATTACAGAGACTACACAAGATACGATACGATACGAGATGCTATTTTAACGTGCGCTCAAAAGCCGACATGAGTCAGCTTAATCTACCGCACGGAAACCACAACTAAAAAGTGTAAAACAGATAAAAAAATTAAAAAGTAAAGACGGATATGCTAGACGTAAACATTATATACACCCTTGTGTATGTATGCCTGCATGCTTGTGCTAGCATCCACGTTTATGGGATAGGACGACGGTGATAAAAGATTCTATCACTGTTTGCAGCGCAAATGCTGGACAGAAAAAACCCAGTAAACATTCGATCAGCTACCAGGGGACAGTTATAGCTCTCTAGAGCGAAATCTTTGTGCAACCAAATCCTAATCCGGACTGTAACCATCCCCGTAACCCTAACGTTAGCCTCTCGTAAACGAAAGGTAACTGTCCTATCAGAAAGAAAGTAGTATTAGTTCTGATGGAATTTCGATCTGATGGGCTTGCTCAGCTGGCAGGACTGTGTGGGCGGACACCGGACGTAACAGATCTTGGGAACAGCAGCCGTGGTACGCAGATGGGTCAGTCAGATCACCGACCGCTATTACCGGAAATGCAGACATCCGTCTTCGGCGACGCGACGCTACGCGACGCGACGCCGGCGGGAGACGCAATTTCGCATTTGGCGGCAACGTTTGACGGCGGCAATAGTAAATCTGCTAGAGCGTCGACCGTTATGCATTGACGCTTGCACTATCTGCGACTTTCAGCTACTGTAGCACACTTACGGTGACTTCATACTGTACGCTCCACGTCACACGCATGTAGGCTATTAGGAGCTGCTTCATACTTTACGTTAGATCCTAGTAAACATACTGCCAGGCGTAATTAGGTAGGCTTTCTTCCTTACAACTTCTGCGGCTTGTGTCTGTGATGTAGCGAATTGTACATTCACGGGATCTGTAACAAATGCGACTACGTTAATCCGTAAAATTGAATTAAAATTAAATGCAATTTTGTTTGCAAATATTTATTTTATTTTAGTTACGAGAACTGCTTTGTATCAATTCTAGTTTAATAAACGTTAGCAAGTTTTAGTTTTGGTTTTAGTTTCAGTTACTAATATATTATTCATAATGAAATACGACGACCACGAAAACGATTAACCGTTTACGCTTTCCCACTATATACGTGTGCATTAAAAATCTGAAGATTTTACGATTATACCAATATACTGGGCTGCAAAGTGTAAAACACAAGATGTATGCAATAACTACGTTCGAAGTACCAACTGCATTATGACGCTTGCTGTGCCGTATAATGTTCTAGGCGACGATTTATTGGGCCCACGTGTACGCTGACAAAAGCCTAGTTCTCTCTATTTGCATGGCTGCAACTCGACGCTTTTGCGTCACTGGGACATACAGCGTTTGACATCAAAGGCCCGCGTCGCTTACATATTTATGGACGTGATATGCTTATAATGTTGCTTTCGGGACTAGTTCCTGGGTTTATGACGCTGGATATTGAAAGCATTTTCGGAATGAGTGACGAGGGCTAACTGTCTATTATCTAGCCCTTCTTCTTTGGAACTAGTTCATGTTTAGTTGAGTACGGTAATCGGAACCAATTTAGTATGTTAGGCCTACTCAGATGCGAGGTGCTTGCATACAATAATTTCGCTACATCTGGAAAGTAATCTGCCATATAATGAAATGCATTAATGTATGAGATCAGGAAAGGCGGCAAGACGTACTCGAATGCTGCAGTTCCGCACACCGTCTATAAACATTTCATTCATAATGCATGCATAATGGCAACATCTCTTTCTGTAGAACAGCTGTTCTACGTTCTTATGCTGTTATTGCCACTCTTGTATTCGAACTCAAACACGGTTCAAGGTCATTAGTGGCCAGGTTGTGTTTCATGACCAGATAATAATATGACGGTAACGGTGCATTAGGTTTAATTATTCTGCAACATGGTAAAGACCGCGAAAGTTATTTTAGCTTTGCGTATGCAATATACATGTATCGTACAATAAAGTATATGCCGACTAAAATATTACTGCATGCTGACGAATAGAACTATCGTTATAGAGACGGACATTTCCCCTTGAACAGTTTCCCTCCCTGTCCTAGGCTTTCAATTTTGGGAAGGAAAAATGTTTGGCGGGAATATGTCCAGGGAGAAAAGTCCTTATAACTGTCGTAACTGAGATTAGTCTCTTCGATGTCAATATCAGTCAACTGCGGTAAACAACTTAGAAACGGTGCAAAATTTACATATATTACATTACATTACATTAGAGTTATTTAGAATGGCCTAAAGTACAAATACTGCTAAACCACTACATATAACTCGTTAGAATTGCTGAAAATACTTCCGACTTTTAACTCACTGAAAACTAGGCCTATAGTGTTTTTCGGATTAGAATTCAGGCTTTCTGGCCACCAGCTGATAATACTCTCCATGCATTGAGGGTGGCACTTGTTGATTCGCTACAGCGACGTTACAAATGTGTGCGAGTTACGTGTCTCGAATGCTTCGATTATAGCCACGTCGGGTCGCGCGCGAACTTCTCAGCCGTAACTTTAACGCGCAACTGCAATGCATCACTGCGCCTGTTTCACAGCCATCAAATTGACTGCTCTATCAGTCAGAGTTTGCGTCGTACATCACGAGGCGTGACGACAGTGGGCACCGCTGAATACCAATCGAACGGCACTCTCAATGTCCTACAGTCAGAGATGCAGACATGATTTGCTGCTGCTAGAGAGTAGCGTCACTAATCCGACGGAAGCAGGCGGACTCTCCAAGATTTATGGATTGATTACTCGGCAGTTTTAGATTTTTCTTCAGACCAAATTTAGCACAGTTTACCACCCGCATAGGTGTATATGTCGTTTTGTTTGTTTGTTTGTCGTACGATAACTTTCAATTTTCAAATTCTTTGACCTGTAGAAAGTTTATTTTTATTTTTGTATGTGAGTACATCTTCCTAGAGTGCGTCTATCAAGGTCATCGAGTCAAGATCAAGGTCACATGAGCAAATATAGCACGCACGCGGGTGGTTCGCCTTTTATTTAAAGGCAGTCTTGTTTTATTGAGATCGTTGTCGTGAGTGCAACAAATTCACAAAATGATAGCAGCGACGAAGCGGAAGGAAATGTATGTCGATTCCAGATGGACAAAATGTAGGCGCTGATATGCGGTGGGAAAGGAGAGACAGCTAAAACGAATGGGGGCAGAAAAAACGAAGAGTTCCACCTACTCCTCAATCCTATCTTGACTGCTAATCGCTGATAAGAAGCGCTCGATCTATTCGATTTGTCGTTTCAATCAAGTGGATGTCACTGTCTGATTTTCACGTGCACTGCCCATGTATTCTATCTAGTCTACTTTCACTGCAGTATGCACAAGACTGGCACAAGACTGCTTGCTCTCACACTGCTCCGCTCTGATTTCGACGCTCTAGTGCATTTCACTGTAACAGAATCGACGCACTAAATAATATGAACCTGAACACGGGTCAACAGTTTACGACAGTTGTTGCGAGCGGCGTAGTAAAGTGCGGGCGTAAAGTTGGAGCAACATACAGCGGCAAGAAAAACGGTCGCGTAGGCCCTACACATGAAAATTAGGCATTTCGCATGGTTTTACGATGCCGCTGCTGTTACTACTGCTGACTTTTAGCATTGGGTCTCAAACTGGACTAAGTTATCAGCAAATTCCCTACATGAAAACGACTACGCATGGACAGCAGACAGACAGTCATCTAGTAAATATGAAAACGCACCATAAACGAGGTTTCGACAACCAATTTAAAAGTAAGAAGCACACAGCTAATGAATATTCAAATCTACAACGAAATTAAACTGCCGTTAAAGTTTGGCCAATTTGGATGCGGAGTAAATCAAGGCCAAAAACCAACGGCGCAGCCATGCCTCAAAATGTCTATGTCCATCCTCCTCCCCTCCCTCCCAGGGCTCCCTCATTTCTCCTTCCATCTCTCTCTCCCTCCTTTCCCTTTTCTCGAGGCCCACCCTTTGAGGTCTGGAGAGCGCTGTGTCTGGACGCTAAACGGTTTCGGCGTATTCTGGGATGAAAAATAGGCCTCTGGCGAATGGTGACAGCGGTGCTGAAGAGGTTTACAGACGATAATATACGAACACACTAGAAACTAGAAAGTAAAATTTTGTAGGCGTTGGGCGCCCACAACCTCATTTTTTGTAGGTGTCCGGACTCCGGACACCCACGACACACCAATTTTCAAAGACTTTACTTTATATGTTCCTGTCGGTTCATATTTTTAGTCTTTCCAGTAGACACTGCATAATATTACGGTCTACTGAATTTCATCTATTTTCTCACATTTTAGATAGATCGGCTACGTTCGCATGTAAAGCAAAATAAACTGCAATAGTTTATTTCGTCAATCAATTCTTTTGCGACAGAAGTCTGCAAAACTTGTTTTTACGTTACAGAGAGTGTGAACCATGACTACAATGGATAATTCATTAGGTATTTGCGTGTTAAGCCTCATCACAATAGAAGTTTGTCTGACAAAGTTAATGCACAAACAGTGGTGCCTTTTCCCACGGCGTAGGCATACAAATGCATTGACTGATTCATTCAATTCATTGACCGACTGATAATGTTGCAAGGCATATTTACAGTCTGTGATCAAAACTCGTAGCATGCACGCAAGTAACATACAGAAACTACAGTAGGTGACGCCATATGCGACGTTTTGCGTCGGTCACAGAGTACAAATACGAATAGCAGGTTTGGATATCGTCGTTAAAAATCATTTTGCACCGTTCCTAGCCACCGGCACCGGCGACTTTTTACATGCAGAAAGTCGAGCCGCAATCCCACCAAGACGCTATTATGAGCCGTGCAAGTGTAGATGTAAACACAAAACAGATGCCAAAGCATGTGAATGCACGGTATTACCCTTCAAACTGATTACAGCCGCGGTTCTTACGGATGCCTCCACCCATGGGCTAAAATATCAAACTGGGTACCAAAAGAGTTATCATAATATGAGGAAATTTATCAAAACTAATTTAAAAAATGCGGCAATTAAGATGAATTGCCACTTATAGCCGCCGGTTTCGGGCGCCCCAAAACACCTGACATCCTAAATCGCAGTACGCCAGCACAACAGCAACACGACACCTCTAATTGACGACAGTCGTTCTTAGTGACTGAATTCATGTCAGCAGGCATTAACAACTACTGCCTTGACTGTAGACGGTGAAACCAACTGCGCTACCTGAAGTCGCTCACAAAGTGTCATAAACATTACGCACGTGCTCATGCGCTACGATGCGCCGTGAAGCGTGACTCACTACTACGCAATAATATTAAGTACTTAGCTTGTGGTGGATCTCGTTTTCATGTCATGACCTTGACATCTGACCTAATATGTTTGTAGTGCATTGGTTGTCACGTGACCAAACCTCGTACCAAATTTTAGAAAAACCGAAAAATCCGCGGCGGAATTCACCGGAATAATTTTTCATGCGGGGCTTAGCTCGGACCCACTTGGGGAGCATACAGCCTTCTCTCGGACCCAATGGCCAAATTTAAACTTCTCATACCTTCGGCGCTGGCTCCTTGGCGCCTTGACTCGTGTCGTGCCTTCGGTACTCGTCGCCAGCCCCTAAAACTTTGGGCCATAACCGCCTCAACCACCATCCCAAAATTTATAGACAGGTCACGTGACTTAGATTATGTCCCCTTTTGGCTACTTTTCCTTTGCTTATATTCTACTCCTTGCAGCCTGTCTACATGCTAAATTAGAAGCCTGTAGCTTTAGTCGTTTCAGAGTTATTCACAGCGATCCGCAAAGTTAAGATGTAGCCACGTGACCTAGTTTTCAACCATTGTGACCTAATTTTGCACTTTTTGATAGTACTCCCTATTTTAAAAATGTCTGTAGCTGTAGTCATTGTACAAATATAGAAAAAATGGCAAAATTTAAAAGTAGGTCATTGTGACCCAAATATCCCTTTTTGACCTATTTTTGTACTGTTTATATTCTACTTCCTGCAGTCTATCTGCGTGCTAAATTCGAACTTTGTAGTTTTAGCCGCTTGAGAGATATTCGCAGGGTTCCATAACTTTAAATCTACGTCACCTAAACTGGGTCACGTCCGCTTTGACCTAGTACTTTGCATGCCGTCAAAACTACTTATCGTCATCGGTGCACACACCAAATTTAAAGTCTTTAGCTTTTGCGGTTCCAAAGATATAGGGGCCCATATATTAAAAATTTGGGCGTCGTCCGCCATCTTAAATTCGACCCTAAGTGGGTTTTGACAATTCCGCATCTTCCCTGGAGCCACGGAGTACCATCTAGTGAAATTGAAACGCAATCTATCCACGTGCGGCTGAGTTAGAGCTGTGCGGCAATTTTATAGGAAATGTTTCTCAGAGTTGGTGGTTGTTAGATGTACGGCGTCTGTGGCAGATGAGAGCCCGGACATCGGCGCTATACAATATTGTTTTAGATTTTTTATTTTCTGCTCTGTTTTTAAGGCACAGCGCTTGGAATGCGATTAGGGTCAAAAATCGGGGACAATTTCGCACTTTTTGACCCCCTGTCAAAAATGTAAAAATTATCCGTGCCACACTTCGGTTCTAAGCGTTGGTATACTTTTGTCGGCGACAATCGGCGGTTTCGTCACATTAAGTGCGGTTGACTACCCGGCGGCGAAATAAGCGAGTAAGTAAATTTTTGTTATTTCAGCAGTCCTTACAGCCTAAACTGTTAGGGAGGCGCTATGCTAGTGTTTCATATGCTCTGTAGAATAGCACGGTCTTCAAGAGAATACGAAATTGAGTCACTGAGTCACGAACAGTACTGTCAGCGGCAATGAGTTCCGCAAATTAATAATTCAACCAACACAATATAGAAGAGTTTTCTGTTACTCATATACAGGAAGTTTCACTCACTATATATAGATAGTAGCCTCGCAACACCTACTCGTACCATTTTCGTACCCACCGAGTCGCTTATTGAGCCTAGTCATAGAATCGGCCTCAGCGCTGACTGGCTATAGAAAGCTATTTGATGCCAACCGTAAAGAAACATAAACAGAAGTTCAAAATGTTGGGTGAGGTTACGAGGAAAGTTCCTTTAATTCGAAGAATCCAGAATCTCCATGCATATAGGTTAAATGTAGCTGATTCTTTTCCGCAATCATATCGATCCCTTCAGCCATTTCAGTGGAGTCAGTGTTACAAAAAGACAGACGGAGAAACAGTGCAGTCAGCCTAGTTGATTACAATGCGTCGTGCTGCCAGAAAAGTCGGCAACAATTATTCATTCATTATTCGTCAGCGATCCAATCGTCAGCTAAATGTCGGATTTAATCACAAAGCGACCACACACGGTAGTGTTTAACTTACCTTTATCATAGTCAGGTTCGGCGGCTGCAGCCACAACTGGGAAAGTAGCGGCGACGAACAGAACAATCCAGGCTGGCATGACAGTGAGAACGACAAATTGACGGTAGCTATGCCAGCACCCTAGCAGCACGTGGGACCCGCAGGTCGGTTTCAACGCATGGCTCTTCGAACGCTTTTACGCACTACGCAGCACCACTGTTGGCGCCACTATGCCGTTCTGGTCGGCTGGTCCTGCACTGCTGCACTGCTGCATTGAGCGTTAGCGTCTGTTGTCAGCGAAGAGGTCGATGCAGCTGTAAGCTCGGCGCCAGCTGCGAGAGGTGCGCTATACAGAACCGATGTTTTCTTAGTGATGCACCGACGCTGTTTTCGTTACATTACCATTTGTTTAGACTCCACTCTGCAACACAGCTGCCGCGCGGAATTTTTGGGTCTCAATAGAACGTTCTCCGAGTTTGTGTGTGCAGTCGGCAAACCACCTAACTTAGCTAAGCCGCCAAATACTTTCTGTACATTTTCAGCTATAACTGCAGCCGGGTTAACGTCGATAACTGACTTGTTGCTGATGCTTGACGAGATGTAACGTACAGTACGTACTTCAGCTACAGAAGCAGATGAGACAACTTCTGATGTTGCACTTAACGACAGATTACAAGAAAATGACTCAGTATGATTGATCCGCTTGATTCTGCTAGCCAAACACCAGTAATTTGAAAATGTAGTAAATTTACAATAATTATAAGCAGCAGTTATTATTTTCGCTGCAGTTGTGATTTGAAACGATCATCCGTGTTGTTAATAGGTCTGTTAACTAATAATTGCTGCTACATGATGTCATTGTCATGATGTGTATTTGGATAAATATACACAGGGTTTTGTTTTTTTTATTCTAGTCATGAACTGTCGATTTCATTACTGAAGAGGAGGTTTAATGCCTTCGACGGCGACGTTTCTCTTCTTACAAATGTGTTCTCTAGTTAAATGTAAATTTGATAAAAAAATAAATAAATAAATATTCGTTTATTAAGACATCCGACAAACCGCAGATGAATACAACGGCATCCACAGGTATTAGCGATGCTGGAGCGACGCCAGTTGGCCACCAACTGCAACGTCTGCCGATAGGCTGCCAGCCTACCAGCACCGCTCCTGTGGTGCACTATGTCCCAGCTGAAGCTGGTACCA
>Ga0126335_1001629_pt1 | contig 12786 bp, 11 predicted proteins | sample OlaspJWI45metaG_FD_108409 | JGI IMG/M metagenome (GOLD analysis project Ga0126335, IMG submission 108409) | Marine gutless worms symbiont microbial communities from Oahu, Hawaii - Olavius sp. 1 OAHU.JWI-45 metaG | ecosystem: Host-associated > Annelida > Digestive system > Unclassified | place...
AAAATAATGGAATGGTATAAGTGCCTGTAATTATAGTATTTAAAAATTATAATAAAATATATTGACAAAAGGACTATAGGATGTCCCCATGTCTTTCCTTGGGCCCGAATTGTACCCGTATTAAATTATTCAAACCGTTTGACGTAACAAGAAGGAAAAATCATCATTGCTTGCCAATTCCAACGGACGTTGGCCGTACTTGAAGATACGGCACGTTTTGCCGGATACGCCTTCATGTTTGATCTGGCCATTCTCGATACGGAACATCATCCCCTCCCGCAGGCCAGCCACAACCACATCCCGGTTGACTTCAAGAAATTCGATGATCCTTTCCTCCCTGGATTCGCCGAAATGTCCACCAGGGGTCGCATCCAGATAATGCGGATTGATCTGAAAGGGAATAAATCCCAGTGCATTCATGCTTTGGGGCTCGGTGATCGGCATGTCGTTGGTGGTGCGGATGGTCGGACAGGCGAGATTGGTGCCGGCACTTAAACCGATGTAAGGGATATTGTCGTTCAATACCCGGTCTTTTATGGGCGCCATCAAGTTTCTGACCTGGCACTGCTTCAGAAGATTAAACGTATTGCCGCCGCCCACCAGCACGGCGTCAGCGTTCATGAGCACATCCGAACCTCGATGCACGCTGTTGACCTCGTAGCCCATCTCACTGAATATGGCCTGAATCTTTTTCTCATATGCGTCATACCCGACCAGTTTCTCATATGACTGTTTAAGGCCGGCAAATGGCACGAACGCAATCTTTAATCCTTGTTGGCCCAGAAATTTCTTTATATGTGGTCTGGGATATTCAAAGTAGTCATAGCCGGTTGCTGTGGAACTGCTGATTAGCAGTAACCTCATGATTTTGTCCTCCCATCGCAAATGATGTTTTACTTTGAAAATAATGACCTGCCAACTTTAATCCAACGCCATCTACCAGGTCGTGTGAAAGCCCCATAAACGCAAAATATCATATGCAGCTTTTAATTTTTCGGCAAGTTCATTGATGTGCTCCGGATTTTCATCAGGCCAGCCGGCTGCCGGTTTGGAAATGATTGCGGTGTTTTCAGGACCTAACAGCGTCTCTCGCAGATATTCGGCCTGATAGGCGCCTGTTGTCAATGAGAGTATCTTTTTGCCGCTTTTGTGTTTTACCACACTTTCCCGTGCCATTGCGCGCAGACGGCTGCCCAAGACCTGCACCTCATAACCGCCGTAATAGGGCCGGTTGAGGGTAATGCTATCATCCAGTTTCTCATTAGCGATACCAAAGGCAGCCTGGTAGGCGCGTTTTATGCTGATGAGCTGATCGGCTGTTATGGTTAATAAATCGCTGGCGGCAAGCCGAGAGCCGTCTTTGTTTACTTTCGTCTCACCTTTGGCGTTGCCCCGATTGCTGAAACAAACCAGCCGCGGCAGTCGTTCCGCAGGCTCCCGGATATTACCGACCGCCCCATCCGGATAGACACGGGCGTTCATTGTGTCGTGGAAACACTGCACCTGTAGCCTTAAAGCGCTGTGAAATTGCGTGACCGTCATCTTGTCTATTGGCAGACGATACAGGCAAGCACATTTTTTTTCAAAAACCGTGTTGATTACCTCGTCACGGACCTTCGCATAGACGAATGCGCCGTTGGCGGCACAGTTCAACAGGACGGAAAGGAGCATCTTCCATTGTTTATCTGTTTTTGGTTCCTTAATTATGGGCTCATTTGCGAACGTAACCGGACGCACGCTGTCTAAGCCCGCATAAGCAATCTTTGCGCCGGCCTGATTTTTCCTGATGCGGTTGAAAATTTCCCGCAGATCTTTTTCCGGGTCTACGGGCTGAGGGCGGTTTTGATCGAACACAAGCCTGGGATGAGGATTTTCGATGTAAACAACACGCTCGTCAATCTCCGCCCAGCGCCTGGCAATGGCGTTTGTGGTTACATCTGAATAGTCAAACTGCTTTCTCTGCGTAACTGAAGCTTCGATGAACGGCGCCATCTCGCCTGGAAATGCTGCAGTGGCATGGGGACCGGTCAAGATCAAATCGATCTTGTGGGCCACGTTCGCAAAAGCAACGGCGTCTTTTCCTGAATAAGTGACAATGTCATCAAAGCAAAACCGTCTGCCTTCTTTTATCCATACGACACCTGCTTTGGCGTCCTGCTTATTATTTCCTCCCGGGGCTGACACGCGCTTAACTCACTTTTTTCATAGGGTCACAATCAAAGGATAAGAAAAAGTTATTTCTTCGTAAGCTACTGGCATCCCATTATCTAAGGCGGATTTGGTTGTCAAGGGAGACATGCTGCGAAGAGACTTTTTACTGCTTTCAACGTAACTTATCGGTTGATAAACGGTCAATTTGTGACCGAAATAAAACCAGGCAAGGGAAGCGCGAGACATAGCCTGACCTTGTGTTATCTGTTGACAGCCTCTGATCCGGATCATATGGTGCTGGAAAGGCACAATTCAGGGGGCTTCGCCCCAATTGGAGTGATGGAATGATGGGTTTGAAGGAAATAAAGAATCAAAGCGCATTCCATGTGGTTAATAGAAAAAATGGCCACCAAAAGAAGCATAATTCCAATAAGTTGCAGAATTTCCGCGACGTATGGTAAAAGATCGACAGGGAGGTTGTGAAATGCTCAAACAAGTGTTGGACATCTATGAACTTCTCAGTGATGCGCACATTGACGGGCCGAGCGTGTTGGAATTTCTCAAATCCAGGGGTTTAACAGAATTCGAGACACGAACGATCCGCGGAAAAGAAGGAACCACCGATTTTGTCAAGATCGTCATTCCCGGCAGGGCGGGAAAGAAGAGCGGCGGCCAGGCGCCTACTCTGGGGATCATCGGCAGGCTTGGCGGAATCGGGGCAAGACCCGAGTGCATCGGTTTGGTTTCAGATGCAGATGGGGCTGTGACGGCCCTGACCTGTGCCCTGAAACTGGCAGATATGCAAAGCAAAGGCGATGTGCTCAAAGGTGACGTGGTGATTACGACCCATATCTGTCCCAACGCCCCGACCCAACCCCATAAACCGGTGGCGTTTATGGGCTCTCCAGTAGATACAATGGAGCTCCTCAAATATGAGGTGGATTCGGAAATGGATGCCATTTTGTCGGTGGATACGACCCGGGGCAACCGAATCGTCAATCACAAAGGGATTGCGATTTCAGCGACGGTCAAAGAAGGTTTTATTCTCCGAATCAGCGAAGATTTACTGGATCTGCTGGCATGGACCACCGGAAGACCGCCCCAGGTGCTGCCCATTACCATGCAGGATATCACCCCCTATGGGAATGAACTGTTTCACATCAACAGTATCATGCAGCCCTGTACGGCCACCGATATGGCTGTGGTAGGCGTGGCTCTAACGGCCGAAACAATGGTGCCGGGCTGCGGCACAGGCGCCAGTCATGAGGTGGATATAAGGGATGCAGTGGCCTTTTGTCTCGAGGTTGCCAAGGCGTTTACGGAAAAAAGATGTCGATTTTATGATGAAGAAGAGTTCCGTCGGATTGTTGGACGCTATGGCAGGATGAACGTTCTGCAGACATCAGGAAAAGCTTAGAATGGACATCCAGATTACATTGACGGTAAACGAATCAAAAAGGCTTATCGCCAAAGGGGTCGTATCTCTGCCGGAGGTGAAAGCGGCATTTAAAAAAGCAAAGATCATCCTGAAAGGGGGAACAACCGTTTCGGCTATCAGCGAAGAGTTGGTGGGCAAGCCGCTGCGGATTAGCGGCAGGATCACTCAGCGGGGGACGGTCGCGGTAAAGGACGTATTGAAAGATCACCCCCACAGTGTACTCATCAAAAAAGGAGAAGTGGAGAACATCGATGATACCTTCGTGGACGTCGCCCAAAGACTTGGCCGACGGGATGTGGTGATCATCGGCGGCAATGCACTCGATGTGAATGGAAATGCGGCGATGATGGCCGGCGCACCCGGAGGCGGCAATCCGGGGCAAGCCATCTCGGGAATTCTGACTCAGGGATGCCGGATCATCATCCCCATTGGACTGGAAAAATTGATCCCCGGCGCCATCTTCGAGGCCATTCAGGCTGCGGGCCGGGATACGGATCGGGCCTACGGTATGGCGGTCGGATTGATCCCTTTGATCGGAAAGGTGGTTACCGAGAAAGAGGCGGTGGAGATTGTATCCGATGTCCGCTGTACGGTGATCGGCAGGGGCGGGATCCTGGGCGCCGAAGGATCAACCGTTATGGCCGTGGAAGGTGGAGAAAAGGCGATCGAGCGGCTCCGGCGGATCGTGGATGAAATCAAGGGAACCGGCATAAGCGGTGTGGAAAGCAGCCTGGATGAATGTGACGGGCGTGGTGCAAATTGCCGCGATCACAGGGCCTGCATCTACAAAGGGGGGAAGAATTCATGCAGATAGGGACCGTGACCATCGGGCAATCACCCCGGGTCGACATCATTCCCGAGATACGGGATGTTCTGGGTATGGATGTGGAGATTATTGAAAAAGGCGCCCTGGACGGACTGACTCTGGAAGAAGTGAATACATTTTTACCCCGGCCGGGTGAGGATTTCCTGGTCACCAGAATGAAAGACGGGACAGAAGTCAGGGTTGCCGAGGCGCACCTCATCACACGGATAAGCCGGTGTATATCAGAGTTTCAAACAGAGCCGGTTGAGATCATCATGTTTCTGTGCACAGGGGAATTTCCCGAATTTGAGTCCGGGAAGATGCTGCTGCGACCCGATCGGATCATGTATCGGTTGGTTCAGGCGCTATTGGTCAAAGGCAGATTGGGTGTGGTCGTTCCCGCGCCTGATCAGATCCCGGCAATGAAGGTGAAGTGGCAGAATCCGCGGCTCGAAATTGTTGCGGAGGCCTTTTCTCCGTATACCGGGATTCCTGGGGAAATGGAAAAAGTTGCCGATCGGATCCGGACGGCCGATGTGGACCTGGTGGTTTTAGACTGTATGGGTTTCAACTGTGAGGCCATGACCCAATTCAGAAAAATTACCGGTCGACCGGTAATGCTGCCACGCAGAGTGATGGCGAGTGTGGCCCGAGAGCTCATAACCTGAAATTTGCATGCAAAATTCAGATCATTCTACACGCTATTGGTCGAAGGAGAATTGCCACATGAGTACGATATCAATTGATCAGCGCAAGGCGGAAGCGGCTTTCCACGGTGGGGCGGTTTTGGGAGGCGGCGGTGGCGGAAGCCTGAAGGAAGGATTGGAGCGGGCTTCTTTGGCGGTCCGTCTGGGGAGATTGGAGCTGAAATCCCTTGATGAATTCGATGATGATGAGCTGGTGGTCACCGCTTCTGTAGTCGGCGCACCGGCGGCAAAAGATCAATGCGTGCGACCCGTTGACCACATCAAATCTTTGGATCTGCTTGTGGAACAATTTCCGGGGAAGATCGCCGGTATTATCGCCAATGAAAATGGGGGCAGCTCCGGCGTGAATGGCTGGCTCCAGGCTGCCGTCAGGGGCCTTCCCATGATCGACGCGCCGGCAAACGGCAGGGCCCATCCCACAGGGCTTATGGGTGCAATGGGGATTCATCGAATCCAGGGCTATCGCTCAATCCAGACGGCTGTGGGTGGCGACCCTGAGGCGGATCGCTACCTGGAAATGGTGGCCCGGGGAGGGCTTGCGGTTGCGGCCAACCTCATACGCTGCGCTTCGATCCAGGCCGGTGGACTGGTGGCTTCAAGCCGTGATCCGATTCAGGCCGCCTACCTGCGGGAACATGCCGCACCGGGCGGAACCTCATATGCCATCAAAGTCGGCGAGGAGATGCTGTCTGCCCGCAGCATGGGCAGCGAAGCGGTGATTACGGCGATTGCCGCCGTTTTAGGGGGTTCGATCGCCTGTCGGGGGGAGATTGTTCAATTGCGCATTGAGACAGTGGGCGGCTATGACATCGGGTCGGCCGTGGTGCAAGGAGACAATCGCTGTGAACTCATCTTCTGGAATGAATTTATGACCATGGAAATAGACGGACAGCGACAGGGGACTTTTCCCGATTTGATGACCCTTTTGTCACTGGAAACAGGCTTGCCGGTTTCATCGGCCGAAATAGTTCAAGGAGATAAAGTGGCGGTCCTGTTTGTGACCCGGGACCAAATACCCCTTGGCGAGGGTGTTAAATTACCGGAGACTATTCAGGAAGCGGAAAGGGCGATCGGAAAACAGCTGCTTGATGCATAGGTGTTGCCGGTAAATTTTTGGTCAACCATGATATCGCAATTACGTTGACGTTACCCTGCGCAGGATGGTTTGTGCTTGACACGCCATCTGCGATTTATTTAACTGAATGATCTTCATCCATATCTCAACTTCGCATTAATTTTCCTGCAAGGTTCAGGCTATACCTTTACCATAAAAAAAGAGGAGGCAAATTATGACCAGACCAAAATCTTTTTTGATTTTTGTGGCAGTGGTGAGCGTTATCCTTTTTGCCGGTGGGATGAGCCAGGCCGTTGAAATGCGCGATGGGAAAACAATCCTGGTGTTCGGTGGCCGTCAACCGGCCCCCAATATCGATCCGAGCCAGTACTACGACTGGTCGTCGCGGATGATTCAGCAGAGCCTGTACGACGGGCTGTCGAAATATGTGGACAGCCCGCCCAGAGTCATCCCCTGGCTGGCCACTAAATGGGAATCGAGCCCGGATGCCAAGGTCTGGACTTTTCATCTGGTTAAAAACGCCAAATTTCATAACGGCGACCCGGTGACAGCCGAGGCGGTAAAATTCTCCTTCCAGCGAACCCTGCAGATCAAAAAAGGACCGGCCTGGATGCTTCAGGACGTACTGGATCCCGAGGGTGTCAAGGTGGTCGATGATTATACCGTCCAGTTTACCTTGAATAAACCGTATGCGCCTTTTGAAGCGGTGATTCCCTGGTGGTATATCATGAATCCAAAGGTCGTGATGGCCCATGAAAAGGACGGCGATATGGGCCAGGAGTGGATGAAGGACGGTGATGCGGGCTCGGGTCCATTCAAAAAGAAGCGCTGGGAACACGGGGTTCTGTATGAGCTTGAGGCCGTGGCGGATTACTGGCGGGGCTGGGAAAATCCCAATCACATTGACGGCTTTATCTTCAAGCTGATCCGCGAATCGAGCTCCCAGCGGATTGCCATTCAAAAAGGCCAATGCGACATCGTCGAGGGTTTAAACCCCGAGGAATTCGAGCTCGTATCGAATATGCCGGGCATATATGTGTCCAACGATCCCGGGCTGACGACCTTTGGCATCAAATTTAACAACCAGCGGGGATACACCAAGGATGTCAATATCCGCAAGGCCATCTCCTATGCCTTTGACTATGATTCCTTGATCGAGATTTATAACGGCAATGCGATCCTGGAGGACAGCCCGTTTCCCATCGGGCTGAAAGGGCATGTCTCGCTGAAGGACAAGATGTATCGCCAGGATTTCAAAAAGGCCAAAGAATATATGCAAAAGGCAGGCTATCCCGACGGCGGATTCGAGCTGGAATACGTTTATGTCACGGGCCTGGAAGAAGAGCGCCGGATGGGTCTGGTCCTGATCGACAACCTCGGCAAACTGGGGATCAAGGTCAAGATGGTTCCCTTGACCTGGCCCAACATGGTGGCCCGGGGGTCCAAGGTGGATACCTCGCCGGATATGATAGCCATATTCGCCACCCCCATTTTCAACGATCCCGACGTGGTGGCTTATCAATACCATAAGGGTTCGTGGGGCAAATACTACGGAACCGCCCATTACAACAATGAAAAGGTGTGGGAGCTGACCGATAAGGCCCGTGTCATTGCGGATTTTGGCGAACGCATGAACTACTACGAACAAATCCAGAACATGATTTTAGAGGATGCCCCCGAGATTTTCGGTATGCAGTACAACCGTCGCTGGGCCTTCCGGGACTATGTCAAAGGATTTGTCTTCTGTCCCATGCGCTTCACCGGCGAAATCGACATGTATCCTATCTACATTGAAAAGTAATAGCGTTGCCGGGGGCGGAGATTTCCAGTCGAGGTGGAACTCCCCCCCTTATTTTTAAAGACAGGATGCTGGATGCTCTTTTGAAATTCACTCAAAAGTTTGGTCAGTTTTGACGGTTTAGTCAGTTTCGTCATCTCAGCCAAGTCCAGCGGCTTGTGCGGCGTAGCTTCGGCGAAGACGTAAGTCGGAATACAGAAATATCGACCGGCGAGCAAAGCTCACACGAAGCTACCAATACGACCAATGGATAGCGCTGAAGCTTCACTACGTGCCCGGATCTCGCCCTGGGGGGCTCGTCCGGAATGACGTAAAAAACGAAATTCGTAACAAATATGAAATGAACCAGTTTCCTACTCGTTCATTCCGGGTTATTCTCGCCCGGCGGCAAGGCCGGTTTCTGGGTACATAGCGTTTTTACTTATCCGTGTCGTGCAGTAATGAATCCATGAAGCAATTTATCCTCAAAAGACTATTGCTTATTGTCTTAACCCTTTTTGGCCTCATCACGGTGGTTTTTTTAATCTCCCGGGTGGCGCCCGGAGATCCGGCCCGTCTGGCAGCAGGTCCGGATGCCACCGATGAAATGGTGGAGGTCATGCGCAAGGAGTTCGGCCTCGACCGCTCGCTGATCGTCCAGTATGTCTCGTATTTCAAAGGCCTGGCCAGCGGCAATCTGGGCAGCTCTATCCGCACCCGCCGTCAGGTGATCGACGATTTGATCCAGTTCTTTCCGGCCACCTTTGAACTGACGATATTCTCGCTCCTGCTGGCCGTGGTGTTGGCCATCCCTCTCGGGGTTCTGTGCGCGGTTTATCACGATCGCTTTTTAGACCATGCGGCCCGGGTCTTTTCCGTCTCGGGAATGGCTTTACCCATGTTCTGGCTGGCCTTGATGCTGCAGCTGTTTTTAGCCTTGAAATTCGATTTTCTCCCCCTGGGGGGGCGTCTGGGGATGATGACCGAGCCACCGGCAAAAATCACCCATCTTTATCTGGTGGACAGTGTGCTCACCGGAAACTGGCCGGTCTTTGTGGATGCGCTGCGTCATGTTCTTCTGCCGGCCATTGTGCTCTGTTTTCCGGCCCTGGCCAGCATCATTCGCGTAAATCGGGCCGAGATGCTGGAGGTGCTCAACCGGGATTTTATCGTCAACGCCCGGGCGCATGGTATTTCAAAGATGCGCATCATCGGTCAATATGCCTTGAAAAATGCCTTGATCCCCACCATGACCATGGTGGGACTCCGGTACGGATGGATGCTGGGTGGAACGATACTGGTGGAGACGGTTTTTGACTGGCCGGGCATCGGTCTCTATGCCGTGCAGTCGGCCGTCTATTCGGACTTTCAGCCCATTATGGGCGTAACCCTACTGATCGGCATCAACTTTATGGTGGCCAATCTGATTATCGATTTAATTTACGGGGCATTGGACCCACGCGTAAGGTATGAATAAAGGCGGGGACGAATCCTTGGATCAGAAAAGAATTTCCATCGAAACCGAGCCAGCACCCCCATTGGGTTTTTGGGCCCGGTGGCGCGAAGAGCACGAGAGTCTGTTGCGGGATATCCGTCTATCCTTTTATCTGTTCAGCCGAAGTCCCCTTTCGGTTATCGGCATGGTCCTGGTGGGGGCATTTTTATTGATTGCTTTTATCGGACCGCTGATCGTGCCCTTTCCTGCGGACGCTACCGGATCTATCCATATGTCCCAGAAGCTGATGTCTCCAGATTCTAAATTCTGGTTCGGAACGGATGAGATGGGCCGTGACGTCTATACCCGCGTCATCCTGGGGACACGCATCTCTTTGCGAATCGGCCTTATCATCGTCTGCGTGGCCATGGGGATCGGCGTTCCTCTGGGGATTACCGCCGGCTTTATTGGCGGGTGGGTCAATGAGGTGATCATGCGGATCACCGATGTCTTCCTGGCTATCCCCGGACTAATCCTGGCCCTGGCCATTATCGGGGCGCTGGGCCCCGGGATCACAAACTCCATGATAGCGCTATCGATTGTGTGGTGGCCCGGGTACGTGCGCCTGGTGCAGGGAAAGACCTTGTCCCTCAAAGAGGAATCGTACATCGAGGCGGCGCGTTCGGTGGGGGCGGGCAAGGCGCGCATTATCTTTTTGCATATTCTGCCCAACTGCACCTCGCCTATCATCATCAAAGCCTCCATGGACATGGGGATGGCCATCCTGGCTGCGGCTGGATTGGGATTCGTGGGGGTGGGCGCACAGCCCCCCGCGCCGGAATGGGGGGCCATGATCAGCATCGCGCGCAGCTACCTTCCCAACTGGTGGTGGTATGCCCTGTTTCCAGGGCTGGCGATCTTCATTACCGTATTGGGCTTTAACCTGCTTGGAGATGGCCTTAGAGACATACTGGATCCGCAAAGCCGGGGATATTATCGCGAATGAAAACCAATACGGAATCCAGCATTCTCGAAGTGAAGGATCTCAAGATTCATTTCGACACCTTTGAGGGAACGGCCAAGGTTCTAGACGGTTGCTCTTTCAGGCTCGGACGGGGGGACACCCTGGGGGTGGTCGGGGAGACCGGCTGCGGCAAGTCGATCACCGCCAAAGCCACTCTGGCACTGCTTCCGGTACCCCCCACGCGAATTGTGTCGGGCCAGATCCTTTTTCATTCCCGGGATCTTCTCACCATATCTGAAAAGGAATTGGAAATAATTCGGGGCAACCAGATCGCCATGATCTTCCAGGATCCGATGACTTACTTAAATCCGGTCTTTTCCATTGAAAAGCAGATGATCGATGTCATTCAGGGGCATGCCCGCCATACGAGTGAATCGGTCTCCAGCAAGAAAGCCCGGGAGAAAGCCATCCGCCTCCTGGATGCCGTCCATATTCCCAATCCCCGGCAACGGATCAAGGAATATCCCCATGAGTTCAGCGGTGGTATGCGTCAGCGAGTTCTAATTGCCATGGCCCTGGCAGGCGACCCCGAGATCCTGATCGCCGATGAACCCACCACTGCCCTGGATGTCACCATCCAGGCCCAAATTTTACGCCTGATAAAAGAACTGGTGGAGCGCTTTAATCACTCGGTGCTCTTAATTTCGCATGATCTGGGAGTTGTGGCCAGTGTTTGCCGGCGAATTGCGGTCATGTATGCCGGCAACATTGTGGAGTTAACTACCATCGAACGGATCTTTGAGAATCCTTCGCATCCCTATACCCAGGGGCTTTTGCGATCCATCCCCAACCTCGCCCGACGCAAAGATAGCCTTGTGGGTATCGACGGCAGCATCCCTGATTTCATCAACCCGCCACAAGGCTGCCGATTCCATCCCCGGTGCGCTCACGCCATGGACATTTGCAAAACCGTAAAACCGCTTTTGAGCGATATCGATGAGCAGCATCGAGTGGCCTGTTTTCTTTATGATTCTTCATGGCCCAGAGAAGAAAAGCCCAGGGAGGAAACCAATTCATTGCGATGAAGTTTCTTGAAGTCAAAGAAGTCAGCAAACACTTCCCCCTCAAGGGAGGATTTTTGAGCCGCTCTAAAGAAACCGTGAAGGCTGTGCGGCGCGTCAGTTTTGAGGTTGAAGCGGGTGAGTCTTACGGGATTGTGGGCGAGTCCGGTTCGGGCAAGACCACCCTGGGCCGGGTTGTCTTGCGTCTGATAGATCCAACCGCTGGGGATATCTATTTCAATGGTGAAAATCTTTGTGAAATTGATCAGGAGATGCTGCGCCGCCGCCGGCGCGATATGCAGATGATTTTCCAGGATCCGCATTTTTCCTTGAATCCGCGTAAAACAATTATCAAGAGTGTGGGCGAGCCGCTGGTGATTTACGATCACATGCGTGGCCGCGCTCTCCGAGAGCGGGTTCAGGAACTGATAGAGATAGTGGGACTCAAAAAAGAGCATATGTACCGGTTTCCGCACGAATTGAGTGGCGGGCAAAAGCAGCGGGTGGGAATCGCCCGGGCCCTGGCTCTGAATCCCAAAATGTTGGTTCTGGACGAGCCGACCTCGGCCCTGGACGTTTCGGTGCAGGCCCAGACCCTGAACTTTTTGGAAGCGCTTCAAGAGAAAATGTCGCTCACCTATCTGTTTATTTCCCACAATCTATCGGTTATTCGCTACGTGTGCGACCGGGTGGCGGTGATGTATCTGGGAAGAATTGTCGAGGAAGGCGAGATCAACGAACTCTTTGACGCGCCGGCCCATCCGTATACCCGGGCGCTGTTGTCGGCCGTACCGTTGCCCCAGGCCCAACAACCAAATGAAGAAATCCTTGTAGAAGGGGATATTCCCAGTCCGTTGCATATTCCTGATGGCTGCTGTTACCATACCCGCTGTCAAGAAAAGATCGGACCGATCTGTGAGCAGGTAGATCCCGGCACCTCCCATATTTCCACGACCCACCGGGCCTATTGCCATCTGTGCGACACAACTTGAGGAACCTGTTCTCTTCGCATTTATCATTACATCGGATACCATACAATCGTTTGTATACATATCAAGGAATTGTATACAAGTATGCATACAGTGACACCTTCGGCCAGATTAACAAAAGATGAGATTCTCAGGGACGAGTAAATTTTAGGGACGCCCCACACTTTTACAGTTTACAGATTTCAATGCATTTGATGTATGGACATTATGCCGCGAAAATCCCGAATAGAGGCCCCCGGAGCACTCCATCACATCATCGTTCGACCTTGACGCTCATTTAAACTGACCCGCCTTTACTCAACCGAGTTGACCCACCTATAGAATTATTCAATTCGCTCAAAGCAACCTATTTTCTTTGAAATCATAAACCAGGATCTTTTCGGC
>Ga0126335_1001630_pt1 | contig 12783 bp, 12 predicted proteins | sample OlaspJWI45metaG_FD_108409 | JGI IMG/M metagenome (GOLD analysis project Ga0126335, IMG submission 108409) | Marine gutless worms symbiont microbial communities from Oahu, Hawaii - Olavius sp. 1 OAHU.JWI-45 metaG | ecosystem: Host-associated > Annelida > Digestive system > Unclassified | place...
ATTCGGTGGCTGCCAGCAACACTGTGTGGTGAACGTGAACGCTTGCAGAGCCTGTTCATTGCTTCAGCAAAATCTGTGTCTGTGTCGTGCCAAGATGATAACTCGAGTCTACTGGCCAAGTGTAATCATGATACTGATGAAGACTACTTCGGTTTCCAAGAAAGCACGACAAACGCTGCTGTGTCATTGCGCACAAACAAATATGAATTAGAGGTGCTTCAGTTTTTGGAAGAGCAGCGGAAGGACATTGCCGTTCTTCATAATTATCCTACTGTTAAGAAACTTTTCCTGAAGTATAATTCTGTCTTACCTCTGCTCCTGTCGAGCGACTATTCAGCTTCGCTGGCATTATAACCAGACCTCACAGACGCAAAATATCTGACAAAACGTTCGAAGAACTCCTTTTGCTGACGGAAAATTGATGAACATTATGCTGAGTACTATGTGTATTTTATGTGTTTTTCGTGTTCTACACTCTTTACGTCTGTGCGAGCAATGAAGTGAATTCAGTGAAATAACTCGTACGAAAACGGATCTAATATTGACAATGGTCTGATATTAAATTGTGTTGGCTGTTCGGTGAAAAACGTGACTTGTAATTTGTAATTCACAAGTAATTTGAAATTACTAATTTGTAATTTGTAATGAAATTACATTTAGGTGTGTAATTTGCCCATCTCTGATTATGTACATCTGCACAGCTGGCCACATTAATACTGTCTGAACGGAAATGTTTGCAGTGAGTTCCAGACAGTGGGTTTCGGTGACAGAGAATGCCTCATGGCGCTGCGTTGGTAGCGTGGTACGCTCAGCTATCAACGGCATGCTGGACTGGCCAATGACGACTGGCGACGTCTGAAATTACGACGCAGCAATCTGCCAGGTATCAGAACACGAGTAGCAGGATAATTAAGAACAGCAGAAATGTGATGCAAATGAAACTAACACAGGGGGCGTAGTCAGAGGGGGGACATGGGTGCATGCCCCCCTCGTCGTCCGTAATTTTTTTATTGACCAATAGGCTGCAAATAGTAAACTCAAACTGCGCAAATATACTCAATATATTTTGCTTATTTAGTGTTCATATACGCGCATTTTAGAAGTCCACGTGCACATTAAATTGTCTCCAGCTTCTGAGGGCTTTATCCTCAGAACCCCACGGGCTCTGCCCTGGAGCCTGGACCCTGCTACTTGTCCCGGTGTCCCCCTATAGCAAATTCCTGGCTACGCCCGTGTTAACATCGGTACACCACATTACCTCAGGGTCCATGCGGAGTGTGCAGTGTAATTACTGAGAATCAAAACACGACTACGTGCCTGGTCATTCTCGCCAAAAAGGCTGCGTCTTTCAGAATGTCCAAGGACTATCCACGTTGCTCCAACGTCCTTGATCATAGCTGGACTGCAATATCACGTGCCAAAACTTCACACTTTGAATCAAATGCTGCGTAAAAGTTTTCGTAACTAGAAATGTGACAGTTAAGATGTATTGCCGTTGTAGCCTTCGGCCTGAGGCGCCCCATACCGTCCGCCATCTCCAAATCCAGAACGTCAACTACACGGCTAACGACCATCGTTCGTAATGACTGTATTCACCTCAGCATCAACAACCACTGCCTCGACTCCAGGCGGCGAGACTGACTCCACTGCATGAGCAGGGGAACAAAGTGTCATCAACACATCAACATAGCCACGTGCTCATGCGCAGTGAAGCAAGACTCTTTCGCACCCAACTCGTGATGGATCTCATTTTATGTCATGACCTTTATCTTTGACCTCTTGACTTTTAATGTCTATCGGCTGTCATGTGACAAACCCTGTACGGTACCAACTTTTAGCAAAATCTAAAAATCCGCGGCGGAATTCACCGGAACTTCCAGGAGCGTTTTTCAGGCTAAAATACACCAAATACGTTTGCCGGCAGGGCTTAACTTGGACCACCTTGGAGAGCGTCCAGTCGGTAACGCCGGACAACAGTGAGTTGCAGTAGTCGAGGCGTGAAGCTACAAATGCCCTAGCCCTAACGCTTGACAATGAGATCACCATGGGCCGAGTTGAGTGCCATTTCCTGGCAAACGTTAACAACGCGCTCTAAATGCCCGTGAAGAGTTGACCTTAGAGCGACCTAGTTTTCGGTCAGGGTTTGTCAGTCCTTCTGTGCATTCAAGATAACATGTCTCTGTTAAAGGTGCTGGTTTTTGGACGGCATAGATACGATCGCCCTGCATGCTATAGGCAACGGGCCAGAAACCCTCTGATTCAAGTTTTCAGCGCTAAAGTAGTATTCTCAAAAAAGCTCAGGGTCGATTCATGTAAGCTTACTACATAGAATCCCAGTCTCGGATTGTTTCATTTTTGTCTCCACGTCTCAAAACCTTTCTATGGGCCCTACACATTCCTGAATTTACTCCACTTTACAGTCGACGAATTTATGAAATCAACAAATTGCTATTTTAAATGACAAAGTGTACAGTATATTGACGTTTAAAAAGTACCTAACTACCTGAGCTCGCCAGTGAAGGCGCCGCTAGCCACCTTATAGCAGTTTTGTGCAGCGACGCCAATTTCTTTCTTTAGTTTCTCGCGTACGTAAGGCACGTACAGCGCCGGGGGAGCCACTACGACATCTGCAAACATTTTTCAAAATATATTATGCATTGATTCAAGATATGACTCGGTTCATAACACGTACACCAAGAATACATGCAGTGCCGCTGTGCGACGTTTTAGCTGCACTAACTACTACACGGGCATAATTAAATAAGTTACAAGGCTGTCAGTTACTGTCATTGGTTACTGTACATGACGTAAGCCTAACTAAAATACTTAACTAGGCCTACATATAAGTTAGCGCTGACGAGAGTGAAATGGCCGAAAGCATGATTACGAAATCAGTATTAACGATAACGAAGGTTTTGCAACACGGACTCCAACCTGTCTTTGGGTTGACGCCTTTCTCGTTCATAAATTTAATGATTTCATCAATTGAAGCTTTTGAGCCGTTCATTTTCCAGTTTCCGCCAACAAAAAATTTTCGTCCAGACATTTTCGTTTCTTTAATACAATACAATAAACAAAACTGCAAATGTGAAATGTTACTAGGTGTTTTCATGATAAACAAATACGTCATCCATCGCGCAATAATGTCGTCACGGAAGTTGGTTCCTAGTTAAGTAAGTATTTGTTGTCGATTTGAACTTGACATTCATTATCGCCTTTTGTAGTTTTGCCCTTTCGATCCGCCAACAGTGCTGCAAAAACCTAGAAAACGTTTTACACTTTTAGGCCTCCATGCCAGTCTGTTTGTCACGCGGGTTTGCTGTGCAAACACGGTTGGACGGATCGAGATCTTGCTCGGGGTGGAGACTTGTGGACCCAACGTCTTATTCATTACGCCATGCTAGCAGCGCTAGATGTGGGTCTTCGCGATATTCAATAACTTTCTCCATCAAGCGTTCACACGTCCTTACGACTGATTCTGCCTTACCGTTAGAAGGCGCGTGATGTGGCGACGACGTGATATTCTTGCAGTCGTACAGTAACGCAAATCGTGGAAATTCAACAGAATTAAACAGAACATTGTCACTGACGACTTCCATTGGCAGACCATGTCTGGCGAACTGACATTTCAAACAGTATATTACATCTCTGGCACTTTTCGTTGGCATTTTGTCAACTTCAAAAAACCCAGACACGTAACAAGTTGTCAGCAAATAATCTTGGTCACGCAGTGTGAACATACGAACTCTGAGTCTCCCGCTCGTTCTGACTCGTTGGCTGGTGTGCTTCGCATAGCGAACATGCAGATACCATTTTCGTGATATCCGCTGTTAAGCCTGGATTAAAGACTACTTCTCTTGCACGCCGGATAGGGCCTACAGTTCATCCCGATGTGCGACGAATGCAGACGCTGTAGAATGTCGACTCAAGCGTTGCGCGGCACAACAACTATCTCCCTGGTATACAAGTCCATCGACATTAGTCAGTTCATAAGTAAAGGTGCATCGATAATGCTTTGGCCGATTGGGCTTATCGGCCGGCCGATTATCGGCCGATTACCGATAATCCGCCAAAGCATTATCGATGCACCTTTTATTTCAGGCCGCATCTTCGTTCAATAAAAGTCATGTTGTAACGATTGTGAAGTCACAATGGTATGATGGTAGATTCGTAACACTCCTGCTGTAGTTTCATAAGTTTGTAGTTTTTAGTTACGGCCCGTCTTTACTTTGTTCTGTTGAATGTTGAAGATGATACATGACTGATTAGTGATTACTGAGTCATTAGTTATTTCGTTGTTATCAATGTGAACTGCAGTTAAAAGCGTTTTTGTTGTTTTGCTTACTAAAACAAATAATCCGCCGATGCCGATTGTCAAATGGCGTCAATTACTTTGACGCATAGCCTACTCAACAGGTTGACCATCCTGGAAGGTCGCGACGCCGCGTTGCATTGTGTGTACAGGTTTTGTGACGTCATAATTATCGGCCGATAATCGGTGCATCTCTATTCATAAGCAAACGTCATGAACTCTTTAATGGCTGACTGTACGATGCTCGCATCATGCCAGCCGACGTCGATCTGTCGTCGCAACAATTGGTACTGGTCGTCCGCGTTTGCGGCGGACCTGATCAGTTCGATGGTGGCAGGCGACAAGACCATCTTTAATGCGTCCAACTGTTCGGCGTCCATAATTTCGGCGATGTCTTCGTCTGCTCTTTGAGTCGTTTCGTCTGCAAGACACGCTAGAGACAAAGTGTCGGCAACGACATGCTGAGTACCAGGAACGTACTGCAACTGAAACGTATATCTCTGTAGCTGTAGCAGCATTCTTTGAAGTCGTCGTGGGGCGCTAGATAGCGACTTCTTGTATATCGCTATCATCGGTCGATGGTCGTTCGTAATTGTCACGTCTTGTTTGCCGTAGATGTACGTGTGGAATCGTGTGACAGCGAACACGATGACGGCCATCTCCTGTTCAATCTGTGCATAACTGTCACGTTTCTCAATTGCTTTGACGCGTACTCAACAGGTTGACCATCCTGGAAGATCGCGACGCCGATTCCATAAGAGTAAGCGTTGCATTGTATGTGTACAGGTTTTGTGACGTCATTGCATTCACTAGCAGGTTCTTCAGCTGACGTAACGCGCGACCGCATCAAATCGGCATTCTGCGTCGTCAGACTGTAACTCGCGTAGCTTGGCAGTAACGTCGCTGAAGTTCGGGACATATCTGGCTAGATAGGTAGCTATGTCCAGTAGTCGTCTCAGAGCTGGTCTGTCCACTAGCGCTGGCATGTCGACGACCGCAAAATTTTTTGTCTATTTGCTTTCAGTCCGTCGTTCGTCAATTCATGCCTCATGTAAGTTGTCGATTTCCGGTTAATCTGAAGTTTGTCTTTGTTCAGATGCAGGCCTCTGTGTCTACGGCGGTTTAACAACTCAATCAAACAGTGGTCATGATCTGCTAACGCTTCTTCAGTGTCGTCAACTTTAAAGCAGAGTACGTCGTCGGCGATACAGAAGACGTTTCTCAGCCAGCTATATACTTCGTTCATCTTTGCCTTTCAGATTTCCCGAACTGGAGAAATCCCGAAACACAAACGTTTCCAGCGGTAGTGTCCGAACGGTGTAGCGAATGTCGTCAATGCTGATCAACGAATAAAGTCAACATGTAACGTTGAGGCTGACTTGCGAAACTAGGTAATTGGGCACACTTGGGCATGAAGTACGAGTGGTGAAACGGGGTGGACGAATACGCGAATATCCGAACGCGACATCAAAGCAGTTCGGGCGAGCACGGAACAATCGCGGGCAGAGCAATCCCGTTTTCACACCGGAGCCATATATACGAGCAATTGTCGCGATCGAGGGAGTGGGTAGATAATTAACCGTGTACGTCGTGGAGAGCTCAGAATATTTCTGGCATTTCCTAGTGGCTGCCATTTCCGCCACCTCGCCTCGTCCACGAGCTGCGGCAGCGACGTTGGACTCTGCTGTGGTGCTGACGACTGTCATGTCCCAGACAAGCGCCAAGGAATCTGAGTCATTCCGTCCGGACGTTTGCTATCTCGCCGTATGAGACCGACCGGTTTCTTTGTGGCAGGGACGCCCGCCCAAGGCACGGGTCACCAGGTCGTTCAGGTGCTGATGTCTGGCTATCCTGCTTGGAGCCTGTTTGCAGACGAGGCTGTGTTGGCCGAGAGCGTCAACAGTCGCTCCACAGCGGCAAGTGTGAGGGGCCCGGAGGTTCAAGGCTTGGAGTTCAACTTCAAGCCCAGACGAAGTGCTACAGCCATACGTACCGCCTCATCGTCCAACTTGAGACCACGTGACGCTACGGGGAGCACCAGCAACCAGTCCCCACTATGAGGGGCGGACGCCGCCAGAAACTGTGCCTTCTGAGTAGCTTCGGATTTGGACTCTTCCACTTGCTATCTAGCCTGAGTGATGCCGGGAGAATCCCAGAAGAACTGCTTCTTAATATTGTTATTATTATTAGGCTACCGAGCCACAACAGCCACAATCCCACGAAAGGTGAAAGGTCTATAATTCGGTGATACTGATTCAGATATCTAGTTCCGCATTTCTCAGCCGGACAACAGCCAAATTGTATGAACACTGCTAGGGATTGTGAAAGTGTACTATATGGGCCCCAGCTAGATCCAGGGGCAGCTAGAGCTGATGGATTGGTTCGAAAAGCGACTCTGTCGCCAAACACTGAGGGCGGTCCCCGTTCCCGCGCAGTTCGTTTCCGCGCAGTGCTATCCCGTGCAAGGCATTTCCACGCAGCTCGATACCGCGCAGTAGTCCTACAGCCGGCAGTTAATTGCCTCTCAGAAAGTTGTATAACACTCTGCCATTGTATAACAGTTTGCAAGAAGAAATAAGAAAAGACAACAACGCGTTATAGCAGCAGTGTTTGGTTGAGCGGATAAGGATGACGACTTGGAGCGGTAAATCCCTTTACTCCGACTGCGCTAAACGGAGTGGAGCAGTGTTCGTTATGTGTGAAATCGCCTGTAGAACGCTACGGACTATACACGAGGAGAAGCGAGGCGAAGGCGCGGGGACGCAACGCGCGGAAACGAACTGCGCGGGAACGGTATCTAACCAACACCGAGTGCCTATGTTTTACGGCCAAAGGCAGCACCGTAACAGAATATGACTAAAATACAAAAGCCAAAAGTGTCGCTTTGTGTCACTCTAGCCAGAAGTCACAATCACAAAAGCGGCCTTTTAGTGATAAAGGTATTATTTAGCGACTGGAGTAACGGACGATGGCGATGAGACAAACACATTAAACAGTCCACAGCTATGCTACGAGAGATGCCTGGAAAAGCGCCCCAGTAAGTTTGACGCAATCTACAGGCTGACATACGGTGACAATGACGTCACATATGTTCATTAACTCAGTGGTTCGTGTTGCTACAGCCATCTTGTTAGGCAGTTATTTTAAAACATTACGTTATCCTTTATAATACGGGGTACCGTAATGTTTTAAAATAACTGCCTAACAAAATGGCATTCGCGCCCTATGACGTAAATTAAGTGACGTCAGTGCACCTTATGCATTCGTTTAATTTCCTTACGAGAACAAACTTAAATTTCGTTTTCAACATTTTAGAGGCTGAGGCTGATAGAACAGCCCGTCGAGTCAAATAGTCACAGCTATCAACAGATTGTCGCTGTAAATATTGTGAAGTTTTATATAGCTGTGTTACATTGTAACTGTATAGGGCTGAGTTGCTGAGTTACAAGTTGATGCGTATGTCAGTTAAGAGCATCTGCGTGCACGAAAGACGAGACTGATATTCGTCGATACAGTTCGCTGCCGGCATGCTGGTGAGAGCGGAGGCGACCGTATTGCATTGTCTATGCCAGCTGTCACGACTGACTGATGCGTGTTACGATCATCGTCGACGTCAGTACGATGCGTTATTGACGAACTGATCGGCGGGCAGAGATATCTGGCGTGAAATGGCGACAGCTGCAGCCACTGAGCTGCTGCCACTGATCCACTGAGGACTTGCCACGACTTGTTGCCACGTCGTCACGCGCCAGCAAGCTACCATTGCGCCTATAAAACATCTCGTCTGTCAGTGTGTGTAATCAGTGCTTTAGGTTTATCCTCGTACGAACGTATACGGTATAGGGCTCGGATTGTGTTGGGTTTACTTCGGTGGCAACGTTTCGTCTGCGAAATTATAGTGTACAAGACTGCGACTATCCTTGGCGCCACAAGTTCGCAAAATCCGACTTAATTGGCCGACTTTCAGCTTTAACTGACGTAAGATAGTTCAGTTGTCTTCTATACATTGTGAGCCATTAAAAGGTAGCAGTCAAAAATAACAAAAATCGGTTAAGTTGGAGTCAAATATAGACTGTCACTTTTTATGGTTCACCGTGTACTTTTGTCGAATATTTTAGAATTTAGTGTATTTATACAAACAACCGGGCACTGTGTATGTATGTACGCTGCATATTCTATTTTTGAAGGACTCAGAAATCAAATTGAAACTTAACATATTTGTAGACTGCGATAAAAATTCATGGCTATCCTGTTGAGAGGGGGTGTTCGACATTATACCAAGCGAAAAATACCAATGCAACATAATACCAACTGTGAAGAACAACTGCAAACTAGTAAAACAAAAAAAAATCTCTGCTTTTTCTCTGTTCGTGTGTGCATTTGATAGTTAGGCATACTCGTCAAAAGAGCAAAAAAACAAGTCTCAACTACACGGGTGTCTGCTCAAGCAATTAAGTTGTGAATTTAGCCTCCTTTGATAGTTCAGTTTACACTAGTTACTCGTCAAAATAATGACCACGACAAAGATACATGCGAACAATTCCGCGGTGTCGGACGTACATGTCAGACACTTTTCTGTTGTATCTATCACTCAACCACGAATTATAGACAGTCTGTGGGATTGCATTACAAAGCATTTGATCAGTGTTAGATGAATGTTAATTGCTTTCGTTATCTGGTGTAGGACGTAAGCACAGAAATGGGAAATTTCCAACACAACTTACGTGTACTTCTTTTTCTGTGATTTCAGCTGCCCAAAAACTTGAAGTAGTTGTCTGTGGTAAGTGAAGGCACTTCTCATTATACTAACTTAAAGAGCAGTTGCTACAGTCACCGTGCAGCTCTGAAACTGTGGTGTCGAACGTACACCATTTTGGTGTCAGACATACATTTCTGACTTAGTAATTGATAATTGTGTCAAAATGCAACAACAGTATTTTTTGCTTAAGTGCTCATACAATATAGCAATGAAAAGATGAAATTCAACTGTTATGTCAATTAAGTCTAAACCAGTGTTGTGTGAGATATTTTTAAAGAGTGAGCTTTGATCCTGGTCAGCTTTATTGCCTGCTTCTCATTAATTAATGTCATGATCTACTATAAAACAAACACTGGCATTGCGCTTGAGAAACCATACCATTTCTGGTGATTTTCTTACTTAAACGACATTACTATATTGCATATATTTGTATTTAATTATATAATCTATTTATATTTACCCGGTTTTACCGACATACACAAGCACAATTATGCATGTCAGGGCAGTGGGTAACAACATTGATACTGTCAGGATCAGGCATGGCTGCTGTACTTCAGTGCTCTCCCCTAACTTCACATTACGTTAGAGTTATTTAGAATGGCCTAAAGTACAAATACTGCTAAATCACTACTATACACGGTGTGCAAAACTAAAAGCCGAAAAGTTTTAAAAAGAAATGATCGGGAAGAGATAAGTTTTGAGGCGGTTTCGAAAAACAGTCAGCGTTGAAGCTGAGGTGACGTCGGGCGGCAGACAGTTGCAAGAGAAGAGAACATGCTTCAAAGATGAGAGATACAGTGGTACATACATAGGCTCCATAGCCCAGATGATTTCCATGGAACGGAATGGCAAAATCAAAAGTGACGTGCATGACACATTTGGAAAACTGTTGTTCAAGCACCAGAGATAATCATTCTTTGGCATCACTAGGTCTCAGAATACAAGTACCTTCAATGATATTTGAGAATTACATAAGAAACGAAAGGACAGGCTTCATAAAGTAAAAGTACGCAACTGTGCAAGCATTTTTCAACAAACAGTGCTTCTTCTTTTCAGAATTTAGTAACACCCTTTACTAAAAAAAATCAAGTATGCCTACTTCTGTTAAAAATGACACTGGCTACTGTGTTGATTTACTGCAATGCCGCAACACCTCTGACTGTTTACAATAAGCGAGTAAGGAAGACAGGATTTGTCTGATATAATGTAAAATTAAAATATCACAATTCTGGCTGCTGTTTCAGTGTTTGCTCATAGATTTGATTTTTCTGTCCCATGCTTGCAAATATTTTATCTGTGGCTAAAGACTGTGTCCCAGTTTGAATTTTGCTGGCACTAAAGGCTGTGTGGCTTCTGCCATAGACTGCTATTGGTTGTTGTTTGTCAATACTTTTCACAGGAAATCCCACTGCTCCCAGTTAGGAACGGTGTCAGATGTACACGGTGTCGGACGTACAGAAATGTGTATGTCCAACACCGTGTTTTTAGTATGAAAACGTGCATCAACTGAGCTCAAATTTAATATTTACCTTCTTGGTCAATATTCTAAAGTGGAAAAAACGATGAATAAAATATTCCTACTACTGTCGATTTTAACCAGAAAAAAATCTTATTTTTGGTGTCGGACGTACAGTCAATACACAATGTGTTCCCAAAGTTGAGGAAAAACATAACTGAATGTAACCCTGTTGTAGATGCATGATGCTACTATGATCTGCCAACTAGCTTTACTTTATATCTCAGATTGTTAATTAGCAGCTGCCTGAAAGACACACAAGTTGAAACTCAACATTTCTTCAAACTCATTTGATCATCGGCACTGAAATGCATGTAACTTTATAGTGATATGCCCAAGCACAAAATCAATTACAGATTTATAAACTAGATGGTTTTGTCTTTTCTCTGATTCACAATTTGTCCAGCTAGCCTATATCAATTATAAGCTTTGACCTAGTGGTTGACACTTTCGCGGAACTGCCCATGTATAATGTGCCTCTTACCATAAGACCAAGGTCGCATAATAACAGAGAAGTTGACTCTGAACTCTGCTCATTTTATGTACCTACTCGTCAATTACCGTAATTTACAGCTTTACGCTCCGCCAAGCCCCAAACCCTTTTCTTTTCAAATTTCATGAAAAAAATGTTCACTTTACTTGCTTTAGTTGATGTAGTGTTGGTTGGTATTTTGTCGGCACCCCGTTGGAAAGTGTTGGGTCAGAGGAGGGATGCAGGCGTTGACAGCCACAGCTCTGCTGACGACCCCGTTGCTTGTTAGATATTTTTCTGTTAAAATTATCGAAATAAAAAGCAATATGACGAAGTTGTGCGACAGTAAAGTGTGGATTATTGTTGTGCATGTATAGAACAATGATTCAGGCAGGCCTACTGGCGGCGATGATGGTGCTGCTATGCACGGTGTCGTCGACTGAAGCTGGTAACTACACGATCACTGATGAAGCCTGGTTCAGTGTGACAGTCGAGGACCCAGACACTCCTACTAAGAACTATAGCGGGAGATTCGTCATTGCGCTGTTTGGTGAAACAGTGCCAATGACTGTCATGAACTTCGTCGCAATTACGCGCGGATATGAACGACCCAATCAGGTATACGACGGACATACATCTGATGTGCAGCCAAGTTGCTAACTGTTCGGGGGTATCAGAAATACTAAGCTTCGCTAACAGTTACGCAAATCATATAGTCGAATAAAGAAAAATATGACGTGCTATGTATACTCCGGACCATGTTATGCAGTTTTGTCGTATTAAACTAAGGGCAATAAAAACATTAAAAGGTTAAATATACAGGGTGGCCCAAAAAACTGCACATTTCCATTTGCTTGATGTTGAATTGATATAGCATTGTGAAATCTCAACCGAATTTTATAATTTTTGGCAGACATACACCTGAATAGATTCCCAACAAAACAATGCATGTACTGTCCACAGCACCTGTTGCACCTACAACTTCAATTACCTGATACGGCGTTCCTTAAGTATTTCCCAAGTTGCAGTTTTCTTACTTTATAAAGTTTCGTTCCAATGACGTCATTATTGCGTCATGCAAGGCCTAGTGTCATAATTGTGCCTTTTTATTGATTTTAATAGCTTTTATAGTAATGGGGCACTCGAATTCTGAGGACCGTAGTCTGATCTGTAATCTGCGCACTCATAAAGGTTGGGGCTCAACACGGATGATAAAAGAATTTCTAAATAAAATGTGGAAACGTCGAGCTGTTGATTATCTAATCAAGAAAATTGACTTGGACAACGGCGAGGAAGCCGGGCAGCGGACGTCCAAAATCTGCTCGAACCACCGAAAACGTCGAGATCGTAAGCGAGCTTATCTGTAGTCAGGAAGACACACCGCACGGTTACCTAAGCCCACGTGAGATCAATCAATCAATCATTTCTTTATTAACACATGACAAAACGCATATGCTGACACCTGAGAATACACAATTACAACATAGAAAAGTCAGTATGAGTCTTTAAACAGCATGCGGGTTAAGAAGTTTTTGTCGGCCAAATGTCCTGTGTGGTCAGGCACTTGTCTGTCGTGTGGACGACGACGCAGATTGTACTGCTGTGACGCCTTTGACGGGGGAGGAAGCAGTTCGCGCCACGGCCATGGCTTGAATTGTTGTTGATTCTTCTAAACAACCGCTCATCGCCTTCCTCCACCAGCTGAACAAAGTCTGGCAGATCTG
>Ga0126335_1001631_pt1 | contig 12781 bp, 5 predicted proteins | sample OlaspJWI45metaG_FD_108409 | JGI IMG/M metagenome (GOLD analysis project Ga0126335, IMG submission 108409) | Marine gutless worms symbiont microbial communities from Oahu, Hawaii - Olavius sp. 1 OAHU.JWI-45 metaG | ecosystem: Host-associated > Annelida > Digestive system > Unclassified | place...
GATTTTTACAGGCCAGATGACCCAACCAACAGCGTCAAAGCACTGAAAGAAGCCAGTTGGCCACTGAGATAGGCTTCAGTCCCACCAGAACCACTCCACTGTGTTACAATATGAACTAGGCTAGCTGTAGGCAACCGCCTCTAGGCTAGTCACAACGTAAGGGTCCCAGTGTGACAAAAACCCAATCTGCTGGACCTATAAGCTGCCTAGAACATCGTGCAACGAGAGTATTGCACTGTGCTATAGTAACCAGAGCAGCTGTGTTTAATGTTTCCTCTTTTACGCCAGACCATCATCAGTAATCAGATGAGGCCGCGGAAGTGCGATAATACTACACAGGATTCAGAAACACATTTTTGAAGAAAAAATGCAAATGCTCCAATCAACTAGTCCAAAGTTCGCCCAGCAAACTTCACCCACGCATGTGGACACTAGACAGACCTCATCATTATCATCTGCACGCAGCAAATCGTGTTTGACGCGTTGAACGAAGAGATTTTTGAGAAATATGGCCAGCAGGACGACAGGAATCATGAACGGTTGAGACAGCAAAACGACAGCACTGAATGCCTGTCAACACCAGATAGAAACACAGACTTGATTGTTGCAATACACTGCAGACAAAACATCGTTGTTGTCTTTGTATTATGTACTATGTAGAAGTTTGTGCAATGACCCTCGACTTGACCACATCACCAGTTTCAAATAACCGGCCACTAATTTATTTATCCGTGTAAACTGTGACATATTACTAAATAATTAACAAATCTTATCGGCAGTAATGAATTTCTTACAAGCATGGTTGAGGACTTTTAGTTTTTGCGTTTCAAGCGTCTGTTGAAAGCATTTTGTTTTATTGAGGCTGCGAAGCTTGGTGACACTTTGCTCTGAAGCGGCGTGTATAAACTGTCTTTCTTGCTTACTTATTTAAATAAGCTACAAATTGGAAGGAAAGGTCAGTTATATGGACAACTTAAAGCATCTCTAAGCTAAAACACTGTTCATTAACATGCTAGCTCCTACTACTCCAGCAAAGTTTTACCGACTCATGTTGTCAACCGACGAACCAAATGGGCGCGAAAAATACTGCTTATTACTATCCATCATCATCATCATCATCATCATAAGCAGCAGCAGCAGTAGTAGTAGTAGTAGCAGCATTAATTACTTAAATACCGTTAGTGCAAGAGTGCTGCGTAGTTTCGACTGCCAGTCGAGACAGTCGACGACGACGTTGATCGTTTGTTGTGCAGAGTAAACGATCTTTTTAAGCCGAGCCACGTTTCTTCTCATCACCTGTCAACATTATTGCACAACGAGCCGGTAGGCGACTGGGCTGGCGCATTGTTAAGTTTCATATACCAGTTAAGCGATTAATAACTATTTTCATTGTACACAGTAGTCCATAAAACGTAAAACGTGACATTATATATTTGACCATAAATGTGGCTAATCTTAACCGATTTTTATATATACCTTTAATTTCGCCAAATGAAAGAAGAAAACACACACAAGATAAAAAATGACAAAAAAGAGAAAATGACACAAAAGCCTAATAATACACAGAAACACGTTAGATTAGAACATGCGATCATAAAATAATGGTTTATAGTTTTTATGTCGCGTAAACGAAACTGGAAATAAATTTTTAAAATGAGGCATGCAATTGCTTACTTATTACGTTAACAATATGTTGTAATGACGTCATTGTTTGTGTTGACGACCAGTGGTGTCGTATTAGTTAATTTTTATTTATGGGAACGCTGATAACGAGCGCGTTAGCGTGAGCGAGCCTCTTACGGGGGGTCTGCGGGCGGAGCCTCCAGCAGGGCCCAGGGGCAGAGCCCCTGGTCAGGGGGCCAAGGGTCGAAGCCCCTCTGAAGCAAAAGAGCTTTATAGCTTTTTACGTCGGATGGAACCGAAAAATTGACTTCACTGCCTCCTTTTTGGTAGGCGTATTCTACAAATTTGTAGCGTGAAAGCGCTCAGAGTTCAAAACGTTTTTGGGAACGCTCTAATATAAGCGTTCCCGCTAGTATCATACATGTTTATGGAAACGCCGTTCCTACACAATAATATTTACGGGAACAGCGTTCCCACGCGTTCCCGCTGCACTACACCCCTGCTGGCGACGTTTGCTTTGAATTACGCCATCGATGAGTGTTGGCGCAGTCGACACTGTCGACCCTGAAGGCGGTCATTCTGAACACTGCTTATGATTACTACTCTCGATGTGACAGTGTCATAATGGCAGCACTGGCGTTAATTTGTCTGTGTCTTTTGCTCTGAGCGTAAATGTCAAATCACAAATGATGGCGCTTTTTGCTGAAAAGTGTTGTTATTTTAATTTACGAAGAAATACACAGTACACTGGTGGGGATAGATATGACGGAGGGACATGTTAGCGTGACACCCAACGACAGCATTAGCTAGCAGCATAGTTCACTGTTTTAGCATGATTTTGACCGGCTGTATAATGTCAAAACTCAAAACAAAAGCTTAAATCGAAAATCGAAAAAAAGTTTAATTATAAACGTCAGCATAAAGCTAATTCGAAAAAATGACACAGACCGACACTCGAAATTTGTCGGCGAGTTTGGTTAACTGCTTCTGACGTGGGTTGAACGTTCTGAATGCTGCTTTGAACTGTCAAACAGCAGAAAGCGACGATAGTGGCCGATATATTTTTCAACTGTCAAACATGTTATATACAAAGTTGAAGACACATTTGCAAACACGTCTAAAATGTATGTACGTTTTCACTCAATTTAGTCAGCTACAAGTAATATTTCGAATTTGAACCGGTTTGCCGACATTAAGCATTTCTCAAATATTAAAAATCAAGTAAAATTATTATTGTCGGTAATTTTATTCTTTTATTGCATTACAGCACAATATGTGCAACTTATTTAAGAAAACTGGTAACTCACATTTTGGTCACATGTCTAACAAAGATTTTACGATTATATTAATTATTATACTATACGATTTTAAGGCTATGCAAAACATTCTACTGCAAACATAGCCTATAGCCTACGAAACCTAGCAAATCGTTAATATGATAACTGATGACAAGTGATGATGTGTCGAACGTTGTTGAAGACTACGTCCATTTCCAGTTGAATGCATCCTTTCGCTCGACAGCTTAGCGTCAGATCTTTCAGCTGGTACCAACGCTTCTCCCCAGCCATGATCTACCATGCAGTGCCAATTCGCTAACCACTCTACACAACTTAAGCTGTAATGTCGCAGACTTACATAGCAAAAAGCACTCAAATGGTCTGTCTTGACAGGAAAAAAGTTTTGCATAAGATATTTTAGTCTTAATACCATAACTTTCAGGTTTAAAAGGCCGGGATAATATCGGTAAGATTTGGAAAGATAAATGAGTGGTATTCCCAACTTCTGGACCTTTAACTGTTTTGATATTTGCAACCTTCTTTTCGCACTTTACATTGTACATTCACTGAGCACTATTGCTGCACTATAGTCTAATTTCTGATTAATTAACTAACTAATTAATTGATTGATTGATTAGTTAATTAATTCATTCATTCATAGATTCATTCATTACTACATCATATACGGTAGCTGAAAACTAAATATAGAATTTGATAGACACAAAATAGTGACAAAACTTGAAACGAACGCGTAGCAACGGGATGGCAATTTTGCCGAGAAAGACGGGTTTCTTGTCTGGATTTTCATCGTAGACGAACACTTCGAGCACCGCGTGGATGTCTCTGACGTCACTGAAATCATCATCAGCAACAGCATTATCATCGTCATCATTATCATTATCGTCATCGCTAATGTTACACCGGCATTACGTACGACTGTACTGACGGTTATTAATTCGTGTGTCCGTCCGTACGTTGTCCGTCAGCACTATGTTTACGTTTGGATGGCTTAGACAGTCTAGCTGCCACGCCATCTAGTGACTAGTGAGGAGTGCAGCTAAAAGAACTACCACCAACCCAAGCAATAGCAGCGTTTTTGTCATTAAATATATAGATCGTGAAATGAGTAGTAGCAGCAGGAGTAATATTAAAGAAATAAATAATTTTCAAATAAATTTCAACAGATGTGCGGCGATTACGGACAACTGTCGTTGTAGGCCTACTTTCCAGGTATAGTTATACAGCTGTGAACACTTTTCCATCAAAATGAATGCATATAAATAATTGTGACGTCGTCTTCAACGTTCTGTTCTGCACCATTAGCGGCTACATCAGTTCACTGTGAAGACAATGTGTGATAAACGTACAACGTTAAGGTCCGGTTCCACTGTGGAGAAAGTGTCTTGTATTCGGTATGCGTTTGTCTTCTATCATTAATTAGTTGTAGTATGCAATACGGGTCACTGGTGCCACGAACGTCTGCTGCCGCCAACCATTTCGCCTGTAGTACTGCAATTATTAACACACAACGGCTGCATGGGGTCTATGAGCCATTTCGACTTTTACGATCAATGACGTTGAGTTGAAGGGAATATCAACAGAGCTGTATTGTGCAGCATTTTGTTGTGCACAGTTATCTTGGCATCTGACCGACTGATTAAACTGACTAACTGACAGACTCAAACTCTCCAAGTGTTGGGAATCCTCACACAACAGTAAGGGGTACAATTCTCCTTACGACAGTTTGGTGGAGAATGCGGGTAATTTTGTTTTTCTACAAATTAAACACAGAAACATTAGAACATTGATTGACACTGGTGCTCATTTTTCATGTGTTTCGTTGTCAGTCAGTCAGTAGGAGAGTGTTGGAGAGTTTGAGTCTGTCAGTTAGTCAGTTTAATCAGTCGGTCAGTCTATTAGAATAGAGCATGAAACTGTCAGTGAATTGGTTGCGGTATTATGAAACGAATGCAACGAGCTCTCGGAGCAACGTCTTCATTCGCTGACAACACACACACACACAAGTCTGACGATCCGGGAATCCTCACACAACAGTAAGGGGTACAATCCTCCTTACGACAGTAGCCACGATTGTCACGACAGACTTCGAGGTGCTGTACGCATACAAACGTGGCGACTACCAGCAGTGTTTACAGTTGTCTACGCAGCACGTAGGCACGCTGCTGTATGCTGCTCACATACCCAACGTTCCAACATTTCTCGAGTTTATTCATTTTATGGATGTTGACATTGTCTCACTGACTACACTGACACTGATTGTCAGACGTATAAAGTTTAGAGATTACCGTCGCTATTGCACGATCTCTCAGCTGACTCTGTCGTTGTATCTGAGGACTCAGTGTTAGCTGAAGCTACATCACCCAATAACGTCACTTGCTCAGACACTCGACTACATCGACGTCGCTCAGAGGACATATCCTGTGCGTGGAACGCTTGATCATTTGACACTGAAGTTGACAACGAAACGCTTTGATATACTCAGCGTCAACCATTGCTCAGCAAAATGTGGGCGAATTTTTTTTAGAAATATGTAGGATGAAATGTGTCATACGTGTAACAAATGTACAAGTAGTCGAGTCCAATAAGTCCAAGTCTTCAGGTTCCGAATCCGAATCCTTATATCCGAATCCGAGTTTGAGTCGTTCGAGTCCGACTCGCTGACAGCTGCAGACAGACTCGAGTATAGCCTATACCACTGGCAACTAATTAGACTTCATGAGTTATCTGCATTAGTGCATTTTATCACACGAACTGACACACTCAGTTTGGGCGACAATCAAAAGGAATGTTAGCAATGCAGTTCTGTTACGAAACACTTAATTCGTTGACGTTGGCTTATGTTCTGGAATTCGATGTCTTAATGAACTAAAAAATTTGGCAATACTGCCATCTTATAGGCCGAGCGAAGCGCATGTAATATGTTTTACTTACTTAAGTTTTCGGAAATCCCATTTTCTACGAACACACCGAAAAATTTCAAACCGTGAAGAGCTGAACGACGTCATGAACTAACCTTTAACTTCAAGCCATCCGACATCTGCTAGATCACGAAATGAGTTGCAAAAACCCTGCAAGTAAGTAAGTAAGACAAACATCAGTCATTAATCATACGTTACAACCAGTCCCTGGTTACAACGCACAGTTTTTGGTGCCCGTCTAACGTGTTAGACGCCGCTATTGCTATCGCAATTCCGTCTGTCTGTCTGTCTGTCTGTCTGTCACACTCGTGGACCACGCCTTAACGGTTCCGGATATCAAGGTATGGTTCACACCGAACGATATGTTGATGCTTGATGATTGTTGTGGTACCAAGTATGGCTTTACGATGCCCCAGTCTTATAAAAACTAACAAGATTTTACTACATACTTCGGTATTCTGTGCCATGTGTGAAATTTACAGTCATTCGTTTTGGCATGCCATGCTTCCTGCGCCACTCAAGCTTAACGAAATTCAAGAATGCTTTTCAGTCGAACTAGGCAGTCCGCCCAGCGTGTGCATTTAGTTACACGCCATTTAGCCCACCTGGCTTTCATTTATTTGTACCCGCGGTCATTTTTATGCCTCTGCCTGCCCATAACGATAGATACATCGTGTCCGGAAAAAATTGAACCAATACTATTTCAGGCGTAACTCTGACAAACATAATATATATAGTTGTAATTTTTGCACAGAATGTCGTCAAGGTAATGCGAAACCAAACTAATACAACAAATGTCCGCTGTACCTAAAGAGTGTCACTACTTTACCTTGTGAATTAAACGACCGTCGTGCATTAAAACGCACAACGTAATAACTGACATCGTGCAGCGCTTTAACTCTGTCTTGCTGCACGACAGTTTTTCTGTTGAGTACCAGCCGGATTAGAAACCATTCCAGCTTTATTTCTTTGTATTTAATTTTTTGACGTACCCTGGAAACTAAGTACCAGGGTTAAAAAAATAATAATAATGGTTTAGTTCCTTTTGCAGCACGAATGCTGGATTGCACATAGAAGACTAGTGAGTTAACAATAAACATTGTGAACTAGTAAGCCACTGCAAAAAATCAGACCGGAATATCAACTGTTCGATTCGACTATTGAACTGAGGATTCAAAGGCATTCCTCGAACGTAAGCGGTGTTTCATGTCATTATTTCAGCGTTACCTCGTGTACGTACATGCACTTTCAATGGACAGTGTGATGGATATGGTCTTGTCTGTTTGTTGGGCTGATGTGGTTGATGGGAATATTGCATATCAGTCTTACTCTAGCACTGCATAACACAATGTCGTCGCGTTGTGATGTGTTAGCTGTGGGACGCATCATCCACCGAGACCTGGGTGGTCTGAACTGCGTCAAGAAGTGTGGCGCTCAGCAACTGACGCCGTCAAACTGCACAATGCGACTGACTCGAGCTCGGCAACTGCTGCGCAACTACCCAACTCATGCGGTCGATTTCATCGTCTTTACCGGCGAAAAAGTATTCACTGTCGAGGCGCCCATCAACACAGAATGACCGGCTGTACACCCCAGTTAACACTACCAAACGTCATATTGCTGCCGAGCACCTGCTTCGCACGCGATCAAGTTCACCAAGAGCATGATGGTGTTGGTCGGCATTTCTCAGCTGGGTTGCACTGGGCTGGTCTTTGCCAAACCAGGAACAAACGTGGACGGGGCGTATTATCGCGATGTTCTCTGTAAGCACTTGCTTTCTGCCATCCGTAACTTTGCTGTCGCCGGCTACACGTTTCAACAGGACAGTGCGCCAGCGCACCGTGCACGCGATACAGTGGAGCTGCTTCGTCGTGAGACGCTGGACCTTCATAGCACCGGACCAGTGGTCTTCCAACAGGTCGGACCTCAACCCCGTAGATTACCGAATCTTGGGAGTGCTAAAGGAGCTGGTGTAACAGCAGCGCGTTCGAGACGTTGACGAGCTGCGTCGACGCCTCATTGACTGCTGGACAGACATGCAGCAGACGATCAAAGTTATTACAAAAACAAAATGGTGCAATTTTTTGGGACACAGTGTATATTATAAAAGTTCTTGGCATCGATGTTTGACTAGGGGCAGCCAGAGCGTGCAGCGCGCTAAACAGACCTGCCCAGCCACAATTGCATGGTATCGCAATCATTTGTGGCTCATACGCTTCCGGAATTCAGATAGGCCTACATGTAAAATCTTAGCTGTTCTCCACGTACCAACGTAGGCCTATAGGTCTATGCGCAGCTCATTAGAAACGCTTGTAGCGGTGCGCTGTATGAACTCGATGTATGCGGTACGATACGATACGCAATTGAAATCATTAGCATTCCGCATACACGGTAGCTAGGCAACAAATTAACAACGTGGTGCCGTACATAATCGTGGAAACTAATCTGACCATCCGACGTCTGTGGCCTGTCACCGCTGCCGTCATACTGTTTACTGTTTAGTCTCACTGTAACTCTGTGACTATTGTAAAGTGGCCCTTTAGCGTTCGCGCGATAGCGTCACTGTAATCTTTGCATTTGTGATAATAATAATAATAATAATAACAATAATAATCATGTAGGCCTACATGTATAGTAATAAGATATCGTCCCAATAGGGTGGAACAATAGCTGGCCGCCGCGGGAAACGCCTAAACTCGCGGAACTGTGTGTATACTTCCGGTCGCGAATCTGATGACACATTCTGAATCGGGAAGCCTTGTTTCCTGTTCACATTTAACAACTGTAACCATGGAGGGAGCTATCTTGCTTCATTTCAGAGATATTCGCGACTGATACAGAGTCAGAAAACGCGTACTGCTAGGCCACATCGAATGCATGACATGCAGACTATTGCGATCGATGTTCCCGGGCGTCTGTCAGCGGCTTCGCTGTGCAAACACAGTAAAGGGATCGACGTCCTGTCTGGGGTGGAGACTCTTCGAAGCCCAAGCTACATTGTATTAGATGGAAGTCCCCGATTTCCGAACAGATTCCATGCGGCCTTCGCAAAATTACTTTGGCCATTTGTTACTGTAGCTGTCCCTCGGTGAGACAGCTACAGTAAAAAGTAGCATACAGAGTACTTGACGAGTGCAGCGAAGTGATCAGCCGGACGTCGCTGACACGGTGCTGGTCCAACAATTGACTTGTGTCTATCCATCAGTCGAGTATCACTGATCGTTATGAGCATTCTCAGCAGCCCGGCGTCCTGGTCCAGACTCACTTCCACGTCATGAGTCTCGTCCTTATCCAGCGCCAACACATCCACCCTCGCCCTAACAAACACGCAAACTTTCGGTGACTCGGTGGTGCAGTGGTTAGTGTTGTGGCTCGCGACGCAAAAGATCGCATTTGGACACCTGGCCGCCGAACTCCAGGCAGCAGCTGTGGACGAGCTGCTTACATCCATTTGCTGAAAATAGATATTGCGTTTGTCACTCACGGTGGAAGGGGAGGGAGAACAGGTGCGTGCTGAGATTACGTTTAGGGGAACAGAGAAATTGACGGCGATAATCTAATGTTGTTGAATTGCGAATTAAGCACTAAAACGACTGCAACAATTAATATACTCACGCGGAGAGCGGAAGTTAGATCGAGAAAGACAACAGCTGCCGTCAAAACACGTCACTGAATTTTTATTGTGAGTAATTGCTGCGGCTGTTGTATGTAATTTAACGCTTTACGTTTCACTGACGAGTTTACTCAACAACAATCTATGATGTCACAGTCACAACACTGACTGTTGTTGGACAACATTGCTGTGCTTTCGCTCGAAGACATCGCATTGGTGTCGACAATGAAAGTTTGTACAACAACCAGTTGCGGATAGTTATACAGATCACCCAAAAACTAATCACGGACAGACTATATTTTTTTCACTTTTTCCAAAACCATAAACATGCAAGTTAAGTAAGTGAGTTTCTGAGCAATTCTGTTAAAAGACAAACCATTCAACAAAGCGTGAATTGAGAATTATAAAAACAGTAACTTCTTGGGCGGACTGGATGTAACTAGAAAATGCAGCAATTACGATGTATTGCCACTTATAGCCGCCGGCTCGGGGCGCCCCAAAACATCCGCCGTCCTAAATCGCAGTACGCATCAACACGACACCTTTACTTCACGACGATTGTTCGTATTGACTGAATTCATGTCAGCAAGCATCAACAACTACTGCCTCGATTCCAGACGGAGAAACTGACTCCACTGCTTAACGAGGCTAACAAGCTGTCATCAACATAGCCACGTGTCATCAACTCACGCACGTGCTCATGCGCTGACGCGCAGCGAAGCGTGACTCACTCACACACCATAATATTACTTATTTATTAACACGTGATGGATCTTGTTTTTATGTCATCACCCTGACCTTTGACTTCATGACTTTATGTCATTACCTTGACCTTTGACTTCAACGCTGGTAATGAATCGGCTGTCACGTGACCAAACCATGTTGCAAAGTCACGCAGTCGTCGCCAGCACCCTAAAACATTAGACCGTAACAGCCCCAGCCGCCATCCCAGAATTTAAGGACAGGTCACGTGACTGAGGTTAGGTTTCTTGACTTGCTTTTGTGTTCGTAGATTGTAGTCTTCGTATAGAGTATGTTCACCAAATTTGACGTCTGTAGCTGTAGCCATTCCGGAAAGATTGACAAAATTCCAAAAATTTAAAAGGAGGTCAATGTGACCTAGATTATATTCCTTATGACCTACTTTTGTATCTCTTATTTTCAACTCCGTACAATCTATCTGTTTACAAAATTTGGACCCTATAGCTTTAGCGGTTCGAGAGATATTAACTGGAGTCCGTAAAATTAAAATCTAGGTCACTTAAATTGGGTCATGTCCCTTTGACCTAGTTTTTGCATGACGTCAAAATTACTCCTCGTAGTCGATGCGCACACCAAATTTAAAGTCTCTAGCTTTAGCTGTTGAAAAGATATCGGGGGCCGTATATTGAAAAAGTGGGTTTTGACAATTTCGCAGCTTCCGGCGACCGGCGGTCTGGTCACACGTTGGACGGTTGGTTAAAAGAAGAAGAAGAACCGGCGGTAACACGTATAGCTTCTGGCAACTTTGTTGCCGGCGGCTAAATAAACAAAGACAGTAAGTTGACAGTTTGACATACGAGCCAATGACGCGGTCTCTAGAGGCGAGATCTCGACTTCGTAACGAGATCTCGAGCGACGGACGAGAAAATGACGCCATTGCGACCTCACCGCCAGTGGGCGTGGTCGCCGACACGCATAGTTGAAACTGTTCAAGCCATTGTTGAGAGCTGGACCTCGGTCTTACCTGCCGCGATAATCATAATACTGACACACGGACAACGCAAAATGACGTAGACCCAGAATTCTTAAAACTTTGGCCTATGGTGTCAGCTACTCACGAGTAACTAAATCAATGAAATCAATATCAACTCTATATTTCACAATGTCCATTTATTCCTCCCTTCGTACGTCTGTCTGTCTAATCTAGAACATGCAAATGTAAATTTAAAATTACTGTATTTTGTATTTTACTATCGTAACCTTCCTTGACCCCATATGGTGCATCCTCTTGATATCTAATATAGGCTATCTAGGTCAAAGTCGAGTATGATTCCCATCCCACGACTCCGTGTATCATGGTCATTGCGACAGTAAAATACAAAATGCAGTAATTTTAAATTTAGACTAATTAGTCTACACAGAAGATTAAATATAAAATGAAATTTGTAACGCAAACCGCACATAGAGACACACTGTTTTTGCTTCTGTGACCTACACGTACAGGTATTGGTAAGTTCAAGATTCTGTGTTTGCACGCGTACAGCAATGAATTGCCGGTTTCCACGAAAGAAGAACAATGGTCTCTATAAATGAAAATCTGCTATACAGAGATAGAATTGTTGACTGTTGAAGCTACACTGCAGTGAACTGAATTATTAGGCTGCATCGAATGCATTAAAGATGCAATCTATTCTTACCGACGTTCGCGGCGTCTGTCTGTCAGTCTGTCCGTCTGTCACGCGGCTCATCTCGGCTTCACTGTGCATAAATGGCAGAACGACTCAAGGTGCTGTTCGGGGTAAACACTCCTGGGGGCCCATGCAACATTATGTTAGACGTGGGTCCTGATCGCCCACAAAGACGGGGAGGGGCCTATAGTTTTAAATTTTTGGGCCCTCTCATAGCTCCAGAACGACGGAAGCTAGAGACTCGAAATTTTGCATGCGTATAGAGGGGTGGGGGCACTAACGAAAATTGTGTAAAAGTCGGCCATAGGGGTCGGGGCCACCTGACCTACTTCAGAATTTTGGGATCCCCTTCGGATCTCCGGAACGGATGAAGCTACAGAAGTGAAACTTAGTGTGCCTATATAGCTTATGCAACAGTAGGTCATATATGCGTGTCCGAGTCTGGGTCACGTGACCTACTTTTAACTTCGGCGAACCCCTACATATCTTAGGAACGGCTATAGTTATAGCGTCCAACGCGTGCAGTGTGTGCGGTGCATTCGATGCAGCCTTCGCCAAATTACTTTGGCTTCTTGTTGATGATATGCTACGCATACTCGAGTTTTGTATCGTTCAGTAGCGAACTTGAACTTGACGTAGACATCAGCGCTACCGTCTAGTGGCGCCATCTGTCGGCCACTCACTAATACCACGTGAACGACGTCTGTCCATGATGCACTGCGCCACCAGCTTGAACTTCCGCTTACCGCGTCACTTTGCTGACGAGCCGACTGTAACTTGCGCAGGTACTGCACATTATACACATAGTCACGCATCACTCATTGCTGTTCGGCATCAGCGACGGACTACTTCGACGCTTGCAGTCGGTGCAGAACGCTGCCGCCCGCCTGGTCACAGGCGCCCGTCGGTGTGACCACATCACACCAGTGTTACGGCAGC
>Ga0126335_1001632_pt1 | contig 12778 bp, 10 predicted proteins | sample OlaspJWI45metaG_FD_108409 | JGI IMG/M metagenome (GOLD analysis project Ga0126335, IMG submission 108409) | Marine gutless worms symbiont microbial communities from Oahu, Hawaii - Olavius sp. 1 OAHU.JWI-45 metaG | ecosystem: Host-associated > Annelida > Digestive system > Unclassified | place...
ACTACCTCCGTTCTCCAACAACGTCAAACAACATCCTGAGTGCGTTCGTACTCGTAGAGCTGTGCGAGCTGACTGAGTATCGTAATATTGTACTCGAATAGTCGCCGAATACCTCCATGGTTACTCGAACACGAAAAGATACCAGTGTTTTCCGGCGTTCAAAAGCTACCTTAAATAGTGGCTAAATAGCTTAACGACGAAACATTTAAATAAAATTGTTAAATAAATAAAAAGTAAAACAAAAAATAACAGCTAAACATAACAAAAATCCGAAAGAAAATTAAAAATCTATGTGTGTATACAGCTGTTATTTCACTCGAACAGATTGCTATGATTATAACTCAGTGTTCAGTTTTAATAAGGACTACGTCCAGAAAAGTAGAAACTCAAGTATATTGGTTTTAATTAGAGATGTTTTAACCTTACTGGCAGAGGGCACAATTAACTTGGCTAGGCGAAGTTCAAATAGGCCTAAGCCGCCTAATTACGGCTAAAATTTGTCATTTTCGTGCTTTCATCAGTGCATTGGTCAAACTGAAGGACGGTTTTGTTTCGGTTAACAGTAGGTTGAGTAACATATGTGGGTCTCGCACCCTCGCATCGAGTCAAGTTCATTATTGTCTTGTGGCCCGGAGACTAAATAGCAACACACAAAAACGCAGCAATAACTAATGACCCCAAAATCTAAATAATATCAACACCTTAAAAACCTAATAAAATCTCCAATAGCATAGTCTTCTTCAGTATCGCCTTCTTAGCGCTGCAGAGTACAACATATGGATCGATGCCAAGAGAATGAAGAGAATGTCACATTATTCGCATGACCAGATGCTCGATTTCGCACTCATTGAGTATACACTATTCGAAAGTAATTACAACATTGTAGACGATTCTGTATAAACTCAAATCTCGTGAACGTGATCGAAGTACATCTCTGTCGAACCATCTCTGAAATTAAAGGAAGCTGATTGACTGTGTGTTGCGATCGATCGTGCTCTCCCTCCCTCATACTTCTTACATCAATTGCTGGTCTCATATCAGTCTTGTGGCCCGATGATGTATGCAGTATGCACGGCTCGGTTAGCGGTAGTGATGGGTCGGTGTCGGTATTTGGAGTCGGTATTTTTAAGGTCGGTTCGGTATTCAGTATCGGTATTTCAAATATAGCGATATCGGTATTCGGTATTTTTCCACGTTTGCATTATTTTACGTCCGTGCGTAGCCTATGTGCAGGTATAGGCCTCCTATGCTGTAGAACGAGCGCTATTTGCACCAATTTGTACAATGTAGGCCTACATTGTAATGTTGCTGAAATCAGCAAAGTGTGATGAATGACACAGTCAGACACAACTCATTACAAGTTGTTAAATAACAGAGTGTTATCAGTATAGACTACAGATTGTCGCCGGTTATTACCTAATTATTATTAATTACTGCAAACGAGCGGTTGAGAGTGGCACGTGTCAGGCAATTACACGCCAGTGTAAAGTGCAAGGTAACTTTCAATTTAGGGCGGATGATTAGCTCAGTTGGGCTAGAACTAACAACAATGTAGAGGCGCCAACATGTGCTAGGCTATAGGAGCATAACCCACAGGCCTATGCTCACTACAGTTCAGCAACTTGGCAGTTTCGCACAAGCGAACGTCGATTTACAGTGGAATGACGAATGCACCATTAGGCCTACGGTATGCTTTCAAAACGTACACCAGGACTTCAATAAATCGCAAAAAGTAGTTTAGGCCTACTGAGTTTATATAGCTGAAACCATATTACCGATAGTTTTAATGTAAGCCTACGCTAATTGAACCTTTGTATAAATTGGCATGATTGATTACGTCCGGGACCCTTACTTACATGCCAAGTTTCGTTAGATTTCCTTGGGTGGGGGATTCCACCCAGATAGGTTAAATTTAACCACTTGTGGCTTTTTGTGCCGTCCTTTTCTGTCTACTCGCCTAGCGGCAAAACCCGCCAACGGACCCAGACAGCCCTTGGCTCAAAACGCGCGGCATCTGCCGAAATGTGCCTTTTGGGGGTCTCGACCAAAAATGGGTACGGTCCTCCCCTAGCCCCCAAATTTTGGGGAATCTGCATTACGAAAGCCGTTTTTCGCTACAAACACGCATAAATCTTTCCGCAAGTGCCACAAAATTTCGTAGTCGAGCCACGATAATTTCAAATTTGCAGTTAAAAATTTGACTGCAAGTAGAAAAATGGCCGTTTTGCGCATGCGCAGTAAACGACTGAGCAAAAATTGCCCTAAACGTCGTGTAATTGGAGATTTTATTAGTTTTTAAGGTAACATCGTGTAATTGCCAAAATTTCACGTCGGGGAAATCGGGCACGGGGAGCTCAAATCTGACGTCAAATTTCAACCGGAAGTATATGTATGGCCGTTTCTGCGCATGCGCAGTAAATTAATGGCTAAAAGTGGCCTTAAACGTCCGTCGAATTGAAAAAATTTTTACGTCCACTAGGACATCAAGCACAGCGAACAATTCTTGGGTGAAATTTAAAGGCGAAAGTTGATAATAGATGTTGAAATGACGTTATATTCTCACCTTGTACTTGGCTCGAATTCTGCCGACACTGGTCCGTAAACTGTCTCTGAAGTTCGACGGTAACGGCCCGCCATTTCGGAGGGCCGCCATTCCGGGCTTTTGATTAGATCATCATCAGGGCTTATTGAATTAGGGTTTGTATTTAAGGTTAAGGTTAAGGTTAGGGTGAGTAGAGTTAGTGGAGTGAGTTGTGAGGTCAGTGCCAGTCTTCGAATTAGTGAAAAATCCAAATGTCCGAGAGAAGTACGGGGCGGAGAGGTCAACACCGATTGCCTTGAACGTCTCACCTTGAGCTTTGTTGATTGTCATTGCAAAGCACTGTTTGCACGAAAACTGGAGTCGGCAGCTCAGAGTCGGACAGAATGAGCGGTACCTTAGCAGCAAAACCACTTGACTTGTCCTTTGTATGGTCCACAGGAGATGGTGGCCTCGATCACGTTGGGATGCAGCGAGTGCCGTTGATTACTTTAGGCGGCTCACGTTTCTCAGGATCATTGTGGGCACACCGACTTTCAACTTAAGACATTCCTGAGAGTTCAAATGAATTCAGCAGTTTTACTGGGTAGCCTAGATGGCGGCTTCCTCATCAGACGGCGCTGTCAACAGACTTGTAGGACGTCTCGTCGGTAGGCAACTTCTTTATGAGCCAGTTGTTGAGCTGGTTGACGTTGCTGTTGAGTGGCGACAGAATCACCCACTCAGCTAGCCACTCAGAACTCACACTGTGTGTAGGCACGGAAGGGTAGACCTCAGTCTTGAGGTCTTCCAGCTTGGCGACGACCTTGCCCAGTCCAGGAGAGATTGCAATGGTGTCAGGTTCGGCGACAACTGGAATCTGTCCATTGCCAATTTCCAGCAAGAGTCTGCCAAAGTTCATAGCTCCTTCATCGGCAGACAGATGAGCTAGCATGTTGGTTACGAGGTGTTTTGCAGTCACGTGGCGCCACAGGTACGCCATCTTTAGGCTGGCGTTGACGATGTTCGTTTGTGTCCCTCTCTTGACAATTGGAATGATCTGTCTGAAGTCTCCGCATAGGTCTCTGTGCCCCGGTGATGCCCTGCAGCGTGCGGTCTAACGCTTCAAAGGCTGACTTGTGAGTCATCGGGGCCTCATCAGTGACTTCTGATACTGATTCACTTCAAATGCATCAGTTGATACTGATACTGCTGAGCAACGTGATACTATTTTTGTAGGGAGATAAAAGTGGGCTATCATTGATGCTTCATAACACTGGAATGCCATATATGAGCGCTTCTGCGGTGGAGTCTCTTCCGTTTACTTTACTTGTTACAATACTCTACACTCTATACAGCATAGGCCTATTTTATTTTAAAATTCACCAAATGTTACTAATCGACATCTGTAACAATTTGTGATGTAATCTGTATCAGAACATTAAATGGAAGCGGTGAATAGGTTTACATATCTCGTCAGTGATGTTGACTCATCAGGCTACCGTACACCAGAAATTCTCAGGAGGATCGACCTAGCCTCATCCATTATGTCCCAGCTGGATCGTGTCTGGAGGCAAAGTCGGCTGAGTAACACTACCAAGTTTTGCATCTAGAATTCGTGTGTCCTGTCATCACTGCTAGGCCTATATGCTTTTGAAACATGGACATTATTGAAACCTGGTATAGCGAAACTGGATGCCTTTCATATGACGAACCAAAGGCGAATACTCGGCATTTTCTGGTATAAACATGTCACGAACGAGGAAGTCGCCACCCTGTCACAGCTGCCGTCCATAAATGAAGCTATAAGCCGCTTCTGCACAACGCAGCTGCGTGACAGATATAACACGCTACGGGATTCCCGGTCGCAATATACCGTATGATGCACGCTATGCATTCGACGCGGCCGATTGTAACGAGGTCGGCCTTGACTTCAGTATGCAGGTAGGCTGTGAATTCAGACATTTGACAACATTATTTTCTCGATGAGTCGTGAAAGTTGCTGAGCCGACAAAATGACGTCACTCATCAAGCCCCGTCATTAATATTCATGATGTCTATATTGGTCACGTGACCCGCTAGTTTTCCCGCCACTATAATCTATGTGCGTAGTTGCCAAGACGCGGGTACCGAACATCGAATGACTATAGCATGGACTACAGCTATACACGCTAGGGGGAGCCACGTGCGTGCCGCCGTGACCCCGTAGTGATGTGTTGGAGAACTAGAACTGTAACTGTAACTGTCGGCGGTCTGGCGGCGGCGTGATTCTCGTGAAATCTCGCGTTGAGCGACGTGACTTGCTGCGGCGGACGAGTCAGCTAGAGGTATCACCGGATCTGTTACTGCAACATACATACAGTACATGTATAAGTCACCTGGAGTTGGCAGGCCTAGTCACAACATTTGGCACAAATTTATTCACTTATTGACAATCAGTTTGTATAAAAATGCAAATCTCCAGAATTGAGCAAGGGATTCCTATAAAACTTAACACGTAGGCCATAAAGCAAATAAATGTCGCTTTTTGTGCGTAAATTTTTTTTACTTAATTTGATGCAGGTTTGTTACCGTGTGTGGTTGTTATTGCAAAGTGTTTGGGAGTACTTCAATTTGGACACACTGTAGAATTATAGTGGCTGTAGTGTCGACTGACTGTGTAGCAGTGGGACGTCTTTAGCAGCGACTGAGACTTTATTCTCGGCGACGATCGTGTACACGTGAAAGTCTTCTTCCTGCGCCTGTCGTATCCGCAGCTGTGCCAGAGTCTTCCCTTCCGCGTCGCTCTAACAGCACATAGTATACATGTACAGTGTACATGCTCTCTACATCATGTTCCAAACTCTGTCTGTCACGTGAGCCGGGCGACTGTTCTTACTCATTCACCAGATGGAACCACGGATGCCGCCATTACTACATTACTGTAGTAACTTGTTAGAAAATCGCATGAAAATGCAGCCATCAACATAGTACAGCAAGTGTCAGTAACACAAAGTAAAAATATACGCTTTCTACAAACATTCAGGGTGATGATTTTGTACTATAAATAAATTCCGTCTCGCTGGGACACGCTGGCACTTGCCACGCATCGCATCGCGCATATGGAGACGATACTTTAGTCATCATAAACAAAACGTAATATATGCTTAACTTTATTCGCAAAAACATGCAGTTTAAAAAACAAGACAGGTAACAGACAGAAGGACAGAGACAGACAGAGATAAAATATACGCACAAGATGCAATACAAACAAAACTAAACTGAACGGTTCCACATATAACGAATGCACTGAGTGACAGCAACAGATGACTTAAAATAAGACAGGTACGTATCGTCTGTTACATCAAACATTTATGACCAGAACAAATCATGAACAAATCTATTTTTACAACGACGAACTTTGCATATCCAGCGGCACTTGTCTAACATAAAAATGTGTTTTAAATTTAACCACAAATAAAAACTTTAACATACTTCCAACGGTTCAAACCAAATATTTTGCAGTACACCGAGTTTCAGCAGCCATTTAAATCATTTAACTGGCGAACCTTTAGCATAATGACAGACGAAGCATAAGTTAAGATAGGAAAGCAATATGATTCTATGAGAGACAGCTACTGATTATCCATACATTTAGACTGACTATAGATAGCACTTCAAGCAGCAAAGAAAGAACGCCTCACTGGGTTGAACTCAAAACTTAGTTTCTTACCCGAGATTAGGTAAACACCTAAGTAGGCCTATTTAACACACTTTGACCATCAGGAAACAGTTTCTGTGCCAATAACAAGGGCCGTGTGTACATGTACCGGACAGAATATGAGCAACAACATGACGCACATGTATTCGAGTGATAAAGCGACGTTGGTGGTCGGTGTTGCTGTTTGCCGTGTTACTGTCCGTCAACGTTGTACCGTTAGATGTAATGATCCAGAAAAGAGACGTCAGACTGGGTTTGGCGTCCAGACGGCAAGTCAACGTGACATTACGCTCTCCTACCACTGCCGCACTAGACGAACACGATATCTTCGGCGCAACTACACAACATGCGCTCAACAACGTGTAGACACACACATGAGACCAGAAGTCTTTGCAGACAATCCTGAAATAGTCGAACTTTCAGGCCTCATGCGCATCGACTGCGCAAAGTGCATCATGCGGACTACTGCGACCGCCGACGATCCCGTAGCGTGGTGTGTCAGGCAGTCTGTCTGACACGCGTCTGCGCTGTGAAAAAGCGGTTGAACGAATCGAGGTCCTGTTTGGAGTGGAGACTCTTGGGTAGCCACGGCACATTGTATTAGTTAACAAGTGGCTAAAGTAATTTGACGAAGGCTGCATCGAATGCACCACACACATTGCACGCTGTAGCCGTTCCTGAGATATGTAGGGGTCGCAGAAGTCAAAAGTAGGTCACGTGACCACGCTACGGCCCCCGTGTGACCTACTTTTGTATAGTTTTCGTTAGGGCCACAACCCCTCTATAAGCATGCTAAATTTAAATTTTCTAGCTTCAGCCCTTTTGGAGATACGAAGGAAGTCACAAAGTTCAAAAATAGGTCACGTTACCCTGCTCCGACCACCTATGACGTACTTTTGCATTTTTTCCTTAGGCTCCCAGCCCCCAGCACACCTAGCCTCAAGTCTATAGTTTCAGCCGTTCTAGAGATATGCAGTGGGTCCATAATTTGCCAAATTTTCCTCAACTCTTCCTTCCCCTGTCTGTAGGGGGATCAGAACCCCCCAAGAGCGTTCACCCCAAATAGCATCTTGATCCGTTCAGCCGTTTTTGCACACTGAAGCCGAGTTGAGCCGAATGACAGACATACTGACAGGCTGACGGACAGACACCGCGCACATCGGTAACAATAGTCTGCATCTCATGCATTCGATGCAGCCTAAAAATTACGAACGTTAGGACTTAGGGTTAGGGAAAGGGTTGGGTTTGCTTTGTTGCCGAATTGACTGGAAAGTGAACGTACAGTCGACGCGTAGCTGAGCAGGTTGGATGGCGGGTTGTAAGCCAGGCACTGTAGCTACACACTGAACGACTGCTTCATCATCATCAGCCGTCACTGCAAACTCATCATTCCAGAGTTCTGACTGTACACTGATGTGTCTCAGTCCCCGCACGCCGGATGTCAGAGAGACGGATCTGCTAAAGTGAAACTCGGAGCTGACATCGTGGACACCCACGTGGAGTTCAATGCTGGGTGGCGGGTAGCCGCCGACAGCCACACAGCGCAGTGGACGCGCGTGATTCTCAACCATGTGAATTACGCGCCGCGATGACAAATGTTGATTGACAGTTGAAGATGTGTTGCTGGTGTCACTGTAAAGTAACAGCAGCCTCGACACCGGCTCTACGTACAGTCAACACGCCAGGCAGCGAATTAGAAGCTAAAAACGGTCTACAACCACTCAGTCAGTCAATTAACAAGTGGCTAGAGTAATTTAGCGATGGCCACAACGAACGTGGCGCCATCTAGCGAATATACGGTACAATGCGCAACATTTCCCCGCTTTCCCTTCTCTAGCCGTAGGCGGATAGGGACCCCTATCTAACATAACACAGTGTTTCTTTGGCCCCCAAGAGTCTCTACCTAAACAGGAAGTTGATCCGTTTAGCCGTTTTTGCATGGCACATGCGCGTGACAGACAGACTGACAGAGAGACACACCAAGCTACGGGGTCATCGATTGCAATAGTCCGCCTCTCACACATTCGATGCAGTCCAGATAGTGTTTGCCAGGTAGAGACAATCGAACCGATGAACCAAAGGCGTCATTTACACCATGGACTCTTTGCAGTCCAAATGTTGTGCAGTGAAGAATACTGCAATATAGGGCCTACTAATAACCAGACTGAGCCTACATGTATATACCGCGGACGAATAGCTGATGTGTGACGTGTGCGATTGTCATAGACATTGGTCCTCGAATTTCACACGTGTAATTGCCGCTGTCTTCCGCCAACACGTCTAAACACATCAATCAATCAGTCAATTAACATAGGCCTATTGCTGAGAGAAAATATATGGCTAACTCAAGTAAGTAAGTTAGTAAGTAAGTGAATTTGTGTTCGCGCAGCAGATCTTACAGCCTAAACTGTCACGGAGGCGCTATATGTTAGTGTCTCATATGCTCCATAGAACATCACAGTTTTCAAAAGCGCACAGAACTGAGTCGGTGTCAGTGATGGGTCATGAACTGATAATGGAAGTGAGTTCCACAGGATCGGACCAGAAACAGCAAAACGTCTTTGGCCGTATTTCGTTGTTCTGGACCGTGGCACTACAAAGTCACCACGCGCAGCGGAACGGAGGTGACCACGACTGGCTGATTCAGACACCGGTGAGCACAGTTCAGTGAGGAATGTCAGTGCGGCTTGATGCAGACACTTGTACACCAGGACACACACTTTGTATTCAAATCTCTGCTGAACGGGCAGCCAATGTAGTCGATCTCGAACGTCAGTGGTGATGTGGTCAAAATTCCGCTTACCCAGTATGATTCGAGCTGCAGCGTTGAGCACGTTCTGTAGAGGCTAAACATTGGTCGGTGGAGGACACTGTTACAGTAGTCTACCCGACACGTAACGAACGCGTTTACCATGGTTGTGGTAGCATCTTCTGTAAGTGACTTACACACTGTATTCATCTGCCGCAGATGGTAAAAACTCTTTGCCAGACAGGCGTCGGACATGGGGTGTGAACTGTGAAGGTCAGCGCACTGTCGAGCAACACGCCGAGGCACATTGCTTCAGTGGAGATCTTGATGTTGACGCCCCAAGCGTGATGGTCAGCTGCTGAAGCTTAGTCAGCTGGTGCGGTGTACCAAGCTATATGAACTGAGTTTTGTCCTGTGAATTAAGCGCCGGAGTGACGTTATGCGTCAGAGCGCACCGAAAGCTTGAGGTTACGGCGAATATTTTTTGTTAAAGTTTACAGGGTGTTGAGCCGAACGAGGGCATAATGTGTGAAGCATCACGCAGAGAATCATTCTAAACATTTGCTTTGACATCCATCAAGGTCATTAACAGTTGTGACAAGTTATCGACAGCCAGCTGGACGAACTCCTGTTATTATTTCCAAGTTTTCCCCCATGCTCTTTGACGGGGTGGAACCAAACGTCACTGCCGGCGTCAGTCCAGTAGGGCCTACACATGTAGATAATCATAAACTTTTTGATTTAATGAGCTACAGACTGCATAAGTTTACATTTACTAACTATGTGTACCTTCAACACATCAGACAGGTGTAACAGGAGAGCGCAGACCGCGTATGGAGAGTTGAATGAGGTAGTGAGGTGGCGTGGCGATGAAAGACAGTTCGAAGCGATTGATGTTGTGTGAAACGAATGGTTCATTAACGCTACCCATCACATTAACTTGTGTCCACTCGTCGAGTTGCTGTTTACGCCAGATTACTGGGTAGTCGAACATGTTGTAGCGAGATGACTTGAAGCTACATTCAAGCATCGTCGAATCACCGGCGTCAAGTACGAGTACGTGACGTTCAGTCAACATCGTCACGCTACAGCCTACTCGCACAAACATACAGCCACATTACAAAACTAGACAAATAGAAATGTACAAATACATTTAAACAAGGCTGAAGACTTTTAAAAAGTTTTATATTAGGTTTTGTCATTTTTGTATCTTCTATATGTATCATCATTTATATCGTTTATTTAAATTATTTCTATTTATTTATATTTTAGTTTTTTTTGGTTTTTAAGGTTTTTATGACGCCAGAGAGTATTCTACATATAGTCCTATTGATCTATCCAAATTCTCACAAGACAATCCACTGAGTGAAAAACGTTACCTAAACATCAAAAATTACAGGGGAAATTTGAATATTAGTTTCTACTACATTAGGACCTATATAGCAAGATTGCCTAAAATCGGAGTTTGGGGGTTTTTCTAGGTTTTTTTTAAAAACGCTAAAAGAGCCGATATTCAGCCGCATTGTTTTCGTGTCTGCAGACCTCGCTTCCGTAACTTTGCAGCGTTGTTCTACGTAGTCACCACGATCATGCTACGGTATCTATAGCAATGCAGTTCACACAGGTCCTGCGTGTAATTAGGCCTACTTCATATTAGTAATCCATGGTAAAAGTATTCGGATATGGAATTTGTACTTATAGTGTCAGCCTAAATTGATTGCCGTTGGCCGAAAACTGACCGGGTCTGTCTGATTTAGTGTCAATGATACAGATCGTTAACTGTAGGTCGAGTAATTGAAACTGGCATGGACTAGACGACCGCCTTGCAGATAACGAACACGCTGGACGGTCCATTAACAAAAGCAGTCGTGCAGGTCGAGTTACGAGTCCGTAGTGACTGACCAGTACGCGCTGTCGGTCTTTACGTCCGCCCTAGGCGTGCTAATTTGTGACGCTACGACCCGTCTGCATGCTGCCTATTACTACGTCCACTTGGAACGGTTCTGTCAGGTCGTAGGTCCTGTCGTTAGGCCATATCGAATGCATGAGATGCAGACCGCACTGCGATCGATAAACCCTGGCAACAACATGACCTTGACCTTAAACCCATGACCTTAACACTTGACCTTAACCTTGATATCATGAAGCTGTACATCTGCGTAAGTTTATAGGTCATACAATAGTACTGTTACATCCGTAACAAAGAAACGACAGATAGATACAGAGACTGACGCAAGCGACCAAGTGTGTTACTACACGACATTCGCGGGTGATGAAAAATGAAACATGAAAGAATTTCTTTGCATAGCCTACTGTAGGCCTATATACAGGCATACAAGTGAGTAAATCAGTAGAGGCTTAACGTCCCACTCGACACATTATAGGTCATTTTGGGGACGATATTTACAGGCCAGATGACCCGATCAACAGCGCCAAAGCACTGAAAGAAGCCAGTTGGCCACTGAAATAGGCTTCAATCCCACTGTGACCACTCCACCATGTTACAATATGAACTGTAGGCAACCGCCGCTAGGCTAAGCACAGCGTAAGAATCCCAGTGTGACAAAAAACCCAATCTGCTGGACTTATAAGTTGCCTAGAAAATCGTACAACATCATAATGTTGTACAGTACTATAGTAGCAAGAGCAGCTTTGTTAATTCCAAACCAACATCACAGATTAGATGAGGCCACGGACAGACATGGACATACATAGTCTGTGCGCGAGATAATGACGGCACGGGCACTGTGGTAGTGTAGCAACGCACCAGTTGATACAGACTGCAGAGAGCAAATTTGTGATGAACGATAGGTATGCAGCATACAGACATCACTGTAGGTTCATAGCTATACCGCGTGGCGCAAAAAAACTGCACATTTCCATTTGCTTGATTTTAAATTGATATAGCTTTGTGAAATCTCAACCGAATTTTATAATTTTTGGCAGACCTACACCTGAATAGATTCCCAACAAAACAACGTATATAGGCCTACTGTTCACAGCACCTATTGCGTGTTCCTACACTACCTTGTAGAAATAATATTGTCCGTTATCTATAACTTTAGTTACCTGATACGGCGTTCACTAAGTATTTCCCAAGTGTATCTACAAGATGCAATTTTCTTACTTACTTTATAAAGTTTCGTTTCAATGACGACATCATTGCGTCTTACAAGGCCTAGTGTCATAACTGTGCTTTTTTATTGATTTTAATAGCTTTTATAGTAATGGGGCGCTTGAATGCTAAGGACCGTAGTCTGATCTGTAATCTGCGCACTCATAAAGGTTGGGGCTCAACGCGGATGATAAAAGAATTTCCAAATAAGATGTGGAAACGTCGAGCTGTTGATTAGGCCTATCTAACCAACAAAATTGACTTGGACGGTACAACGGCGAGGAAGCCGGGCACAGGACGTCCAAAATCTGCTCGAACCACCGAAAACGTCGAGATCGTAAGCGAGCTGATCTGTAGTCAGGAAGATACACCGCACTAAGCCCACGTGAGATCGCCCGACAAACTGGCATATCTCGTTTATCAGTGCATATTGAACATTGCTTGTAAACTGATCAGTACAATTTTGTGTGATTGACACTGCTTAGTTGTTTGCTAACATAATTCGTGAGCAAATTTCATCTTGAGACAGCACAGAAAACAGACAATATTATTTCTACAAGGTAGTGTAGGAACACGCAATAGGTGCTGTGGACAGCACATGCATTGTTTTGTTGGGAATCTATTCAGGTGTAACTCTGCAAAAAAATTTAAAATTCGGTCGAGATTTCACAAAGCTATATCAATTTAACATCAAGC
>Ga0126335_1001633_pt1 | contig 12772 bp, 9 predicted proteins | sample OlaspJWI45metaG_FD_108409 | JGI IMG/M metagenome (GOLD analysis project Ga0126335, IMG submission 108409) | Marine gutless worms symbiont microbial communities from Oahu, Hawaii - Olavius sp. 1 OAHU.JWI-45 metaG | ecosystem: Host-associated > Annelida > Digestive system > Unclassified | place...
CGATCTGCTGTGCTGTTCGCCACACTGTGACACTGCCGAGAGCTGTCTGACGAACGATACGCTCACCACATTCAGTTCGAGTTCTGATTGCTACGACGACTGACGCCGGCCGTCACCGACCGTTCGCCGCCCGTCCTACCACGCAAGCAGTCCGTTCTGTCGGTGTCGTCTACTATGCAGTTGTTACAACGCGTCTGCTGTTCAGCGCTAGCTGCTAGCCGCTAGCTGCATCTTTTTGGTGACGGTGTAATTTGTGGCAGATATTTGTCACAGGTAGAATGCGGACGTTGATGGGGATATCCGTACCCTGAGCCTAATTTTAAGTCTTAACCTTAACCGAGATTTCAATAACACGCAGCATGTCGATCGCCTGAGTACTTGAGTAGTTGCGAGTATTCGATAAGATATCGAAGTACTTTCAAGAGCTCTGCTTTCTAGTTACAGCAATTCAGCAAGCACAAGTCGCTGTCACTTGCGCTCTGCTGCTCGTGAGGATCTACAAGTACTTTCGTGTCGGACTGCTACTTATGAACCACGCCGTATTGCTGCATGCACTCTAAAACTTTGGAACAATTTGCCGTCCTCACTCGGTGTTTTGACATTGATACTAACTCAATTTTGTAGCAGGCTAAAGAGTAAAGAGTAAAGACATATCTGCTTGGTTCGGCCTATGGTCCTGCACTCGTGACTGTATAGTGGCTCGCTGTAAAATAATTCTCTCATACATGCATATATAGAGGCACATTCCAATAAGTCACGAACCTGGTTGAAGACCTGGTCGTAGACTTGCGCATATGTCGCGTGGTGGTCGCAAGCTGGTCGCAAGCCAGCTGCGAACTTGCCTGTTTTGTCAAGTGTGTGAATTGTTGAGATAGGTCTCTGCGACCACTGCAGCTTTTGATCCAAAAGGTCGCCAGATGGTCGCGGGTTTCCGACAATTTCGCGACTGGATAGCTTAATGGAATGTGACCATTATTCAGTGAATTATTCGATCGGTATGAAGCTAGAACAGAGCTACCTGGCATGGTTGTCAGTCAATGTTAGTGACGTTGTGTTGCAGTGGCTGCTGAGAAATACGACCCGGAAGCTGATGACGACGACGACGGAAATGATCAGGTAATTACATTATCCGTTCCGTCTTACAAACACGATGAACGATATCTGACAGACGTTGCGGCAACTACATGATCACGCGTTTCACGCTCAGATGAAGAAATAGTTGACGGAAATTTAGAAACTGACTTTTTCGTTGTCGTTGCTACTGCTGCTGCGTTGGTTAGTCTTTGTAGCCTCTGTAGGTGTGCTTTGATCAGACGCTTACAAAGCACGCCTAAACAAAATATAAAAAATGGTAACGAGTTTTGCAGCCCGGGCTGGTAACTGACAAGCGACAACAACAAACGCCAATACTACTACGACACGACACACGACACCAGCTGCCATTTCTTCAATAAAAAGTAATCTTGAATAATTACACGCGCCCAAAAGCTAACTGGTTAGCTTAATCTACCGCACTTGATACAGACAATAAATTGCTAGTAGACATATAGTACGCTGTCACGCAGAATATTTAACGTTGTCAGCTCAAATAACAAGTGGCCAATGTAAGTTGACGAAGGCTGCGTCGAATGTGTAGGGTAAATGAAGACCCTCGTCTAATACAATGTTTCTTAAGTCTCCAAGAGTCTCCACCCCAAACATGACCTCGTGTTTGCACAGCGAAGTCCCGTGAAGCCGCGCGATAGACAGACAGACTAACGTACGCCGGACACATAGATCGCAACAGTACGCATCTCATTCATTCGATACCGCGTAATAATGCCTTTCTGCGTAGCAATGCCACCTGTATCAAATGTGCTACAGTGATGTTACGGTCGAGGTTGCGTGCCGAGCTGACGGATCATGTCACCAGTTGGAGTGCAGAACTGATTGACCGATAGCTATGTCAACTTTCTCGTTGTCCTGCTTGCTTAAATGACTGATCGAACATCTCATCCTTTTACCATGATTATCATCGGAATGGAAGTAAGGCTACCAGGCACAAAAAGGTGCAGGTTCAAATTCAGGGCGAAAGCTTTAATGTTGATTTAACGACGACAGCATTATGAAAACATGCGGTAAAATATACAGATCTTTTTGTAATGGACATGGCTGTGGCCAGTTTTGTAATTTTTATCGGCTTGTATTTATGACTTGTAAGGCTATTTACCCGAAGACTGATGATCAAAGAAGCCGACTTCAGGCAGCAATGCGTTCAATCTTCTTATTGCGATCGCTCGACGATGTGAGTTGTGAGTAGAGGCATAAGGCCAGGGCCAGCCCAGGAATGTTTGGAATGTCAGTAGTGATAGGCAAAATTTTAATTAAGGGTTCGGATCGGAACCGAACCCTAACCCTAACCCTAGGGGTCTTAATTAATGAATTAATTATTCTACGGGTCTTCACATATAACAAACCTAGGGTTAGGGTCAGGGTTAGGGTTAGGGTTCGGTTCCTTAATTAAAATTTTGCCCATCACTACTGCCATTCCAAACATTCCTGGCTACGGCCTTATGCCTCTACTGTTGTGTATCATAGATCTCGACAGCAGCGCTCATTTAGCTATCTTTACAAAGCTTAATTGTAAAATTAAAGTGGCAAAATTAAAGACTTTTTATACCGAAATAATTATTGATTAGTTTAGTTAATGGCTACGTACATTTTATATTCATAATTGTATTAAGAGATAATAAAAGTGACAATTTTTGACAGACTAATAATCTGATGCGTTGTGTTGATTGACAGCAACAAACGCAAGATGTTATCGACGCAATGTTTGAGATAAAGGTAAAAAAATTATTCGTTTTTAACTGATACATGTAGACTAAAACGGATAAATTATAGAGTTTAAAACTAACCCTTAAATCTAATCAAGTGTTTCCGTCTCACTTTTAAGGTCAACTATATAGGCTACTTTACACGAAATTTTTCTGGAAATAAATCCACAACGTTTTTAGTAATATGGCAAAAAGACAGACAAATCAATTCAATATCATTATTTTAGTAGAAGAAATAGACGATTTTACTCAGACATCACATTGTAACAAGATTTCTGACGAGCAGAGTCAAGTTATTGTAACTTATGAATGAGAAAAACGTTACGTGTAGGGGCTCGGCGGCAATTGTCTGTTCTTTCCACGCTGTCCGTAATACACTAAACTAGAGATATCATATATTGTATTTTTATTATGTGACATTTTACACGCGTGACTGTTTTAAATGTGCTTTATTTTACTGGATATTCAGGTAACAAAAGGTGATCGTCTAATTGAAGAAGGAGATGACGGCGACAATTTCTACGCAATCGACAGGTATGTTTCACTTCTGACAATTCTTCTCTACTACTTGCCATATCTTGTGTTGTTCATATTTCGTTATCGCTGATGTCAAGTTCAAACAATTTAGGTACTAAAGCCGAAGAAAGTGTACCATCTTTTTGAACGATTAAAACACAAAAGCTTTACGATTTGTCCCTCTGGCGGGTGGTATCTTCAGTAACAGAACGCGCGAACATGCAGGCGACTTTGCAACTGATGCTGCAACTAGTTGTGACTTTCAAAGAGCAATTATGGGTAAATACTGTATGGACAGGTTTGTATGGACTTTTTCTAGTAGCCGACAAATCGCACAGCGACTGGTTTCGATCGGTCGTACGACCACGATCGTCAATTGAAATTGTAAAAACAGGAGATTAGTCCAAATCAAGGGGTCCAACTAGGGATGTTAAACGAACATCGAACATTCGAACTTTTACTAAACGTTCAAATAAAAACTTTTCTTGCTGTAGGTTGTGTTAATGTTCAGTATACTAGAATGAATGACTGTTTATTATCTCCACACTTACAGTTTTTTATCCGCATTTTGAATACACAGCAATTGTAGGCCTATAACTGCCGCGTGTACATCTGACCATCAGCGTAACGGTAGATCGCCATCAAATTCGAGTATCGATTATTATTCGCATATCACAAAACGATCATCGAGATTAACATTGCTAGGTCCAACCCTCGCAGGAATTTGCTCAAAGTTTGACATCTTGCCTATAGTCGTTCTGTCGGTTGTGACTGTTGTTAAGGTAACAACAGATTGACAGTTGTCATCTGCGGTTTGAATGAAGCGGCAGGTATGACATCGTGGTTGGCGGACGAAAGGTCGGGGAGTACGTCGACCAAGGAAGTTTCGGCGAGCTAGCACTAATGTACAACATGCCAAGAGCTGCAACTATCATTGCTACATCGGATGGCAAGCTCTGGGCCATGGTGACGTTCGCTAAGTGATATGCGTTGTTGCTTTTATCAACCATGTGTTAACAGATTAAAATTAAGCTAAGTAAACAATGTAAACGTAACTGACTGATAAATTGCGTCAGCTTCAAAATACCAGTAGATGTACAAAAACTAAAAATAATGCTCGAACAGAACATAACACGAAACCCAATAGACACAGAAAAGCTAAACAAAAGTTTAGAAAAAAACTGCTAACTTATTAGATTTAAGTGCCGTTCACACTGTACTGCCGGACCAGGAAACGGAGCGGTTTGTGTAAATGAAACATGTAGTTGATAGCGCGTTTTGATCACAAAAAGTAACCTTCCGCAATTAGTAACGCTCGTTGTTTTTGCTACAAAGAACAGGAAAACATTTCGAAGGATAGTGCTGAGGAGAGCCTTCAACAAACGCAAAATGTACGAAGCGTTTATTGAGAACGTATCGCTCCTGCAGTCTCTCGATGTGAGTACAATTACTGTCAGTCAGTCATCGCAATGAATTGTAAACAAAAGGCCAAAGTAATTTGGCATCGAATCCCCCTCGCTGTGAGGGGATCAGGACCCCCACACAATGTTTGGGCTCCCAAGAGTGTTTACTCCAAACAGGATCTTGATCTGTACAGCCGTTTTTGCACAGTGAAGCAGGGCTGAGCGGCGTGATAGACAGACAGACTGCATGACGAACAGACACCACAAACATCGGTAGCAATACTCTGCATCTCATGCATTCGATGCAGCCTAAAATCGCACTAAATGCACTTGCATGTCGTGTCATGTTTTATAGTATCGTTGTGATATCATCATCATCATCATCATCATTTATTCGTTCATTAAAAACAGTACAATAAGCAAATATGAAATGCACACGAGAACAGGACAGAAAGGCACAAAGTGCTCTAACAACTGCCCTAATGGATAAAGAAAGGCACAACATCCGCCCCTAAAAAACTGACAAAAATAAACACAGTAAAAACAGTAAAACTACTAATTGCTAACAATACCTGAGATGTTCAGACAAATCTACAGTTTAGGCTAAGTGAAAAAAAGACTAGTAAGAATTGACTACATTTATAACTAGAACGAAGTAAAAAATAAAGCATTCTGTATTATTTTATTCTGGGTTATCTGAGGATATTTTGGAACATGTATAGGTCTAGCGTAACTTCTCGAAGCGCAGTTTTCGCACAACTAAAGTTGCTTGCTTGATGCTAAACTATTACAAATTGTAGCGAAGGTAATTTTCATGTCGTGCTGTTAATATTAACTGCTTTATGATTTTTCGGATTATTAACCTGAAATGCACATACATGATTTGTTACTACAGACAAATTAGCAGATCAATTCATAATTGAGGAATGTGTTACTGTTTCAGCCATATGAGCGCATGAACGTCGCAGACGCTCTTGTGTCGCAGCAATATAACGACGGTGACGTCATTATCAGACAGGTGCGCATAACTGCCGTTCACACGCCGCTATTAATAAATCAATCAGAAAAATACGCCAGACACAACAACGCAAGTTTGTGGCCTTTTCCATAGCTCTCCTCCAGAAACTTTGTTCTAAAATCTCATAGCTCTCTGCCAGTGCCAGTTGTTTGCTTACTTATGGGTCGTCATAGTAACAGCGTTCTACTCGACAGTTTAAGCAGTTACAACAGTCGAGGCAGTGCGATCGCCAACGCGTAAGTAGTCGTATCTGTGCTGTGTAGGGTGATACTGCTGACTGTATGTACATAGTTGAGGACGGAGAAGTCACCATCGTCATGCGCTCTGGCGTAAGAACATTGATAACTCTATAATGTTTTTTTCCGTTACTGCATTGTTAACTTCACTGACTTATTGCTTCGTATAAACAATTATAAAACGGTATATATGTTTGCTAATAATCTTAATGCATGTATGCATGTTATTGATTAGCACTATTATTTCTTTTTATGTTTTTTTGTGTTTTTATGTGTGTGTGCTCACTGTGCTGTTCTATGGGGTTTTGTAAAAAGAAAAATATGTATGTATATTTACTGCCGGATCGAACATAAACAGTGAACAAATATCACATCATGTTTTCATTTATTACAGTTTTTGTAGCTATGTAGCCTACTGCTAATTATTTTAACTTGGATAGCTACTACTAAGCAAGTAATACGATGTTATGTAGGCTCTATTTTCTTGAGTGAACACAAGTAACCTTGATTGTGGTAAAAAAAATTGGTTGTCCTATAATTAAAAAGAGTTATTTGAAGTCTACAGCGTTTTTAGTCGTACCGATGCGATCACGTCCCTTTGACTTAATGTCGTTTCAGAAACCCAGCGCCGAGAAAGAAATTAGTAGATGTGGGAAAGGAGCGTATTTTGGAGGTAACTGGCTGTACATATATTGAAGTAGTGTTAGAAGTAAGTTACTATTGACACGTTTACACGTTTACATCTAAATAATTATCAAGTAAATATTTTACATTAAGTGCAGAATAATTAGTCGCAAAAGCATTTGAAATTCTAACAAATATTTTATACTTTCGTTGTACTGTGACAGTGAGAAAACTGTACCGTAATTAATCACATAAGATGTGCGTCAGGTGCGCTTCGTCCCTAATTAACTACTTCAAAAAACTGGTCGACAAGCACTGGACATATACGCCACTTTTAGTGTAGTAACATCTAAGCATCAGAGAGAAGTAGGTTAATTAGTACAGCGCAGTAGCATCAAATGTGTGGGTATTCGTGAAGTCCTTTCATTCCTGTTGTTCAGTATGCTACTAAACACCATAGGGCCTTCGTGCATACTTGTAAAAATGCACGATATTATCTGCAAATATAGTTATCGGTAAAACGCTGAGAAAGTATTGTCGCTATTCATAAAAAGACGAGAACGAAGAATTTTAGTTTTCGTTTTTAGATGGTTAGGCCTAAACTGTTTCTTCGTAATTCTTAAAGTCTACAAAGTAACAACGTATATAGGCTTTTAAAAACTCGCTAGGCTACTTAGTTGCTATTGACCTACACGTCATAACGGAATATGAAGGTCTAAAACACGAAGAGACGGAATAATCTGATAACTGCTGTGCTTCTTTGATCAGAGATGTTTGTGTGTGTACGCTGCTATCGATAATGTTGTAGAGTTGGCGCTTGTGACGCACAAACCGCGAGCAGCGTCTGCATACGCCGTCGGACACACGCGATGTGCAGGTGCGTGTTGTCATGACGACGCTTCTAATAATATTCAGGCTTCGTTAACATGTTAGTATAGTCTCAGCATTTCGTTGCCATATTTACAAGAAGCTCGGCTGTCGCTGACAAGCCACCCGACGCCTGCCCGAAGGTATTCGCCAGAGGCCGCCATGCAACTGTGATAATAACGTATTCATAACGTATTCCCAACACTTGACGCACTTAATGATGGGGATTTCCTCAAGCTAGAATGGCTAGGCTACAATCTCATGAAGGTCGCTTAATGATCGACTCAGTCGTTTGGGCACAATACGTCAACGCGAGAGACACACAGACAGCCACGTCGTCATAGCAATAGTCGCTCTAACGCAGTATGCGTCGCGCGGCAAAAATTAAATATCACAGCCTATAACACATATAATACAGATCATATGAAGTTGAACATATGAGTCCAAGATTTGACTAGAATCACATCTTTAAGAAAACACAATGTGCTGAAAATGTGGTCTTCGGGCCTGTTCTCTCTCCAAATGAATTATTGTCAATTTCCAAGAACCAAGAACTGCCAAGAACCATCAACGTTTTACTTTAAGAGACAAGATGAAAACGCTAATCGCATTTGCTGTGAGAGCTGTTAACTAAGTAAAAAGTTTTTTCTGACCGAGTTATAATGTTTGGTTTTAACCGAAATCAGCTTATTTTTTTTTACAAAAGTAACTATTAATCCTTGTTCGTTAACTACCCTAGCCTCTATATTGTACATGCATGACGCCTGGCTGTGCGGGTGGAAATGCATTCAGTGTTGGACGTGGCGGCGTTCGAGCGACTGCTTGGTTCGTGCATGGACGTGATGAAGCGAAATGTCGACGTTTACAGACAACAAATCGTCGAGATATTCGGCTCAGAGATACCAGCTACCGACGAGTGACGTACTACACGCAGCCGGCACCGACATCGATGACTGGATGATCATGTTGATTTGATGCAGAAAAACTTCGACCAGATCGACAGCTAGCCGAACTTTAGATTAAAGTCGAGGGAAATAAATTCGATCTCACAGTTAGAAATTACAACGACGAAACGTTTTGTCCCCAATCGTAAAAATCAGTTGCTTCTCGAAAAGTGCTGTAAGGCTACTTGTGGGTAAAGTTAGGTAAAGGCTGCAGTTGAATTGTCAGTTGTAAACACGAAAACAAACCAACTCAGCTGAACAACACGTTAGCAAAATTTTCTTTTAGCAACAACTGTGGTCGATGTTGATCTTTCGACCAACCTCTCACTTCTGTACACCGTATATATTCACTGCTGTCAACATGTCACATATCGGAGAAGCTTTGTACTCTCAAGTTCAAGCGCTGTTTTCACTGCGTCTGCTTAGAACCGTTTGATTTCGTCAGTTGTAGAATCAATTTTTTGCAGAGAAACAACAGATGAGTTACAAAAGTCGGTGAATATTAAACTTGCTATATTTTCACAGATTTATCGTTGCAGCTAGACACGATCGTCTTCAGCAACGGTTGTTGCTAAAGGCGTACCAGTTTCGCGATTTCATCTCGCGAGCAGACACAAAAAGATACAAACACGTAGCAAACTGCACGAAAATTAAATACTGGATCTAAAAGCGGCAAACTACGTCAACAACTACGTTCTTAGACATCAACAAGCAACAATTACAGTTACATGAAAAATCAGCGATCTATCGTCACTCACAATGACTGCTACAGCTACTAGGAGACTGGCGCGTTCTTTGAGACCATCTCTGTTGTTGTGAAAATAATTTGTATAAATAATGGCAGGAAGTGATTTTGGACCTTTTATTCCGCAGGGACGACACGTTGCACCAACTGTCGCTAAATTTGGTAGGGCGGAGGGAACTGACATGGTACGACATGAGTTCTGTTAAACTTAGGATTTAAAACATCTGTTGGAAATTACCGGCAACTTCGAGACAAAAAATCACGCAAACAGAGCTGTGTGACGAGCAACGTAGATGCTTTATGTCCATCTTGTAGCAAAAATACAATAAAAATAAATCAACAGTGCTACAGTACTTGTAGAATGAAGATGACATACGGACTTGAATTGAGACGACGATTATAATGATGATGACAACGCGATGACAGAACAGATTAGGCCTAAACAGTTTAAAGTCACGAAATCCTCACCAAAACCAGTTTTATGATGACAATGCGACAGTGAAAAGTGTCATCGAAGTTTAGTTGCAGTAGCGTGTTATGTAGCTGGCATTGCGCGGTGGTTTCATGCATCACTATACTTTCACTGGCTATTGTTGGCCATCAGACAAACGTCGACAAAGCAGTCGCCGAGACGGACGTCGCTCCAACAGTGATCGGCAGCGCCTCGTCGCTACCGGAAGCCGTCGGATCGCGCTTCGGTCCGCCGTACTGGCCGATAAATGATCCGTCCTCGAGGAAGCGCACAACGTCGGCCTGCTCGTCGTAGTCTATGGCGCCGCCGCCGTGACCGCTGCTGCCGCCACTCGATTCACTCGTCAGCAGGTTGCTGGTTAGTCTCAGAAGACCGGCCACTCCACCACCACCGCTGGCGCGACGACGACGACGTTTTTTCGGCATTCGCTTCACGTGCTTGGCGCGTCCGCCAGGTGGCCCCGCACCCGGTCTACACACGGCAACAACACGTACTGTTTTCGTCTTGTCCTCTGATTTACATTTTACACAAGAACAAATCTACCGCGGCGTTTAATACTGCCACTATCGTAATCGCTTACGGAGGCGATAAAAGTTAAGGCTTAGCGACAAAGTTAGCTCCAGCCTCCAATGCTAGTATAATTTTAGGTTCAAGTCTCGTAGCCGTATACCTAACTTTTGGCCAAGTTATTTACACGTATTCCTATACGTGCCTCTGTCACAGAGCAGTATAATTTAGCACTTACCAAAGGCTATAGAAAGATAACCGCGGTCACGGCCGAAAGTAACGACATCCTATTGACACCTGTCCAATAAACGATCCGTCCTTGAGAGTCCGTCCTCCGTAGCGATCTTTGGCAGACTACTCACTGTTGTGGTGCCTACTGCTTAGGCCAACTCAGTCTTCCATGCTTCTGGGTTCAGTAAACAAAAATTAGTTTCGGCTGGGAAGGCAAAGGCAGGTATGATTCATTCCATTAGTGGATAAACGCGTGGGTGGCAAGAAAAATGTGTGATTATTTGACAATACGCACCATACCTGAGCACTTCTATGATGAGGAACCTCATAAAGAGTTAACAACTCGGCCCCAGGGCTAACCTAACCCTGGCCCTAACCCTAAGCCTCAACCTTAAACCTAACCCTATCCCTAATGAGTTCTAACGAACTGACTTGGAGACGAGTTGACTGACACCCCTTTACACCCCGTGTGGGTTCCGGGGCTTAGAATAGACCACTCCGTCTCCTGGCCGGATGTCGTAAGAGGCGACTAAACCAGGCATCCATCAACCTCCGTGGCCTCACCTGATTACTGATGCTGGACTGGAGTGAAAGAGGGAACATTCGAAAGAGGGGCCCCTCGTGGGAACCCTTCCGCAAGAACTCAGCTCTTTGCAGCTGACAGGCGAACCAGTCATGGTTCAAAGAAAGAAGAAACCCTCAGGCGCCCAACGGAAGCGCCTGAGGAAAACAGAAAGAAAAACCATATAACAGTTAGAGACTTCCTGAGGTTTTTAACATCCTCGCGGAGGTTTTCATAGTACCCTGGTAGGAAATACCAGGGGCTTTACTGGGGGATGGACTGGGCCCATCTGCGGCCTGGTTCTACGAAGGACAACTTCGCCTCCACCGAAACTGGAACTGGACACCCCTCTATCTTTACCTTTACCTTAGCACACTATATAGCCTCCCGTCTACCTTCGTGCATATTCGCCGAAGCTGCTGTGATCGTCTGGCGGTTCGCCGTCTCGTCCAAGCTGGCGTTCTTTCTCGTCGACCGGATACTGCTGGCCACGTCGCCGCTTCACGATGCAGACGAGCACGACGATGAAGAGAAGGAATGAAATGACACACATCATGCCGACGAACCAGCCTGGCGGCGCCTTGAGAGATTCTTTCAGCACTACACACACATACGGACCACACACGAAGCCTATAGTAGACACACGTGAGCTCTCAAAAGCGCAGGATACTTGTCTGTTACCGTAATTCACCCGAATTAATTTTCCACTTATACAATTTCACTTGCTGTGGCAACTTAACAAAGTTTAACTAACCAAACTGCCAAGAACCAATGCAAATCATAGATGTAAAAAACGTTCCCCAGGAAATAAAAAAAACGTTAAAAAAGTATAAAAACGTGACAAAAACAAAAAATACAGTTCGTAAACGTGGAATAAAAATCGTTGCCAGTAGCCTAATTTTCCGCCGAACTGTATTGCTTACAACGCCAGGAGGTGGAGGGATGCAGCTACGGAGAATAGGCCTACAGAGACACTGCAATGCTAAACAGGCGAAACTCATACAATCTCAGCAATTTATTATTAAGAAAATTTGCAACGTGTTTTATTTTAAAAACGTCAAAATACGTTACACCTATAATGCAAATTAGTTTTCACAAAAATGTTATAACATAGCATTAACATTCATTATCTAGATTAAAACATCGTGTCAAGCTCATTACAGGCTAATATCGTCGTCGTCTTGTTAACAAAATGATTTCACTGATTTGCTTAAAACCATGGGTCCATTCGGTAAGTTTAAACTAAAAGCAATGGTTCTAATGTGAAGTTATTTCAGTACGACGTGTATGACAACATCATACTTGGTATTTCTGTCGTTGTGGTGGTGATGATGATATGGGGTCTTCTTGTGCGTCTTATACGTATTCTGTAGCCTATTGCACATATGTAAACAACAACTGTTATCAAATACTAGCATCTGTACACCCTGCTATGTGCCAGCCACGGACTCGAGGTCAAAAACAACTTTAACAAAAAAGGCGAAATTAACAGTAATATTGTCAGTGTCACGTGAACTCGCGGACTAGTTTTGACTTTTGAACTTAAAGTGAACGTCAGAAGGCTTGATAAGTTGACAACACTCAGTAAGTAAGTAAGTAAGTAAGTAAGTAAAACGTGAATTTATATAGCGCATATCATTTAGAAAACCTCTAATGCGCTGGACAGACAAAAAACGTGCTGAAATATTTAACACAAAAGCTTTAAGAGAACAACAACAACAACAACCGTTTAACGGCCTTTGTTCCGGGACAACCTGGGTAGGCCGGTACCAGAAGAAACACTCTGCCTTCTGCCTTAGCATAGGGCTGTGCTGCGTTCAGGCTGGGTTTC
>Ga0126335_1001634_pt1 | contig 12771 bp, 6 predicted proteins | sample OlaspJWI45metaG_FD_108409 | JGI IMG/M metagenome (GOLD analysis project Ga0126335, IMG submission 108409) | Marine gutless worms symbiont microbial communities from Oahu, Hawaii - Olavius sp. 1 OAHU.JWI-45 metaG | ecosystem: Host-associated > Annelida > Digestive system > Unclassified | place...
GCATGTATAAAGGGGCGGGTCACTCGACTTTCGTTACGGGTCACTCAGTACTTCGTCACAGTCAGATTTTCGTCACAGTCAAAATCTGCAGACTAGTAAGCACGGCCAAGCATATACAATACAATACAAATAGTACGCGCGCACGCGCGCGATCTTACTATGGCCGCAGCGCCCGGTATAATAGAATTGTCGTGTCAACCCCAGAACAGGCCCTCTATATGAGTAAAACTTTAATTTTCAGGTTGCATCGAATGCATGAGATGCAGACTTATTGATACCGATGATCGCGGTGTCAGTCTGTCAGTCTGTCTGTCACGCGGCTCAGCTCGCCTTCTCTATGCAAAAAAATGGCTGAACAGATCAAGATGCTGTTGAGATAAACACTCCCTGCGAAGGCCCATGAAACATTGTTTTAGATGGATAATGATTACGACTCGCAATGCTGAATTTATGCGTTCTTCTGTGTTATAAAAGCTGCAACAAAGTCGCCAAATTTTGCGTTATTATTTCTACCGCAATCGACTTTAAACAACTTTGTAATAAAAATAAACTGCTCGTCGTACACGTGTAATAACAGAGATTAGTAGCCTAATGTGAGGAATAACAGCAACAACATAAAAAGGACAACTTGTATGACATATTTTGTATAGAGTATATTTTTCTCATCAAATGCTTATATAGCATTTGCCTTGTGAACGTGTAAGCCTTATACTGCAGTTCCTTTTAGCGCGACGATTGCGGAAACGGCGAAACAGCGACCTAAAGAGTGTCTGTACGATTTATCTTAACTCGATGTAAATGTTGTCTACCACTAAATTAGCGTTTCTTTCACTGAAATTGAAAAATAATCTGCGTTTCACATTAACTCTGCCCATACCGTCCACGTAGCTGACTTGGTGTCCTTGCTCTGCTGTTGAAACGATACTTCGAATCCATAATCTCCTCGATAGGGCGTGCTGAATAAAGCACATAGTAATTAAGCCATATTACTGCTGGAATTTTGTTTATTAATTTTATTTTATTCTTTAATATTTACGGTATGAGTTTAAAACTGTGATACAGTATGCAAGAATTTAACGTGTGATCAAAAGCTGACGAGTCGTCAGCTTAGTCTACTCTACTGCACAACAAAAGTCTAACCCTGTAGCAAAGTAATCTAGAGAAAATGCGCGTAAGTTAATCTGAAAATACACGCAACGCCATCAACTCGATGACGGGCAGCAGCAGCAGCCGCAGGTGCACTGGCATCGATGTCTTCTGCTAATTGGCAATTTTATCCGTTAGATGTGCGTCCGTCCGACAGTCGTATTTGTCTGCAGTCAGCGGCGGATGAGCCAGGTAACGACGACTTATATCAAGTACGAGAAAATACGCAGGTGTAACTACACTAATGCAGGTATTCAGTTCAGGTGTCCACTGAGTATACGTCGTCGCCATGCACGCACATAGTCAGCAGTCGCAGCTGTTGACGTCACCGGCGAGATATTAGAAGACAGTCTTGAATTGCGCTTCTTCTGTTGACTAATCCTCGCCTTCTGTTGCCAGTGTGAATCATATACAGTACCGGTACTCTAAAAGAGCTTTCAGAATATCAATTCCACAATCTCAGTAGGTTCTATAGTTAACTTAGGGCTACAGTTAACTTATCATATATTAACGGTTAAAGAGTCAACACAAACACTAAACATTTGCATAAGCGTATGCTTATGAGTTTCTCGAAGAACACACCTTGCTGGTACTGCAGGAATGGGCGGTTGTGTCGCCGAATGTGCCAGTTGAGGCAGATTCTGCGACGAACACAAACAGCAAAACTCATGAACATGAATATAAGCTACTTAAGCATGTGCATAAGCATGGATCATTTTGCTCTCTGACAATGCATACGTTATGCAGTTAAAAATATGCAATACTATACTGATCGTCATATACATGGACTTGATGTATACAGGGTAGCCCAAAAAACTGCACATTTCCTTTGGTTGATGTTAAATTGATATAGCTTTGTGAAATCTCAACCAAATTTTATAATTTTTGGCTGAGAGAGGACATATTGAATATTGTCTGTAAAATGATCAGTTTAATTTTGCGCGATTGACACTATTTAGTTGTTTGCCAACATAATTCATGAGCGAATTTCATATTGAGACAGCACAGAAAACGGACAATATTAGTTCTACAAGGTAGTGTAGAAACGCGCAATAGGTGCTGTGGACAATATATGCATTGTTTTGTTGGGAATCTATTCAAATGTAAGTCTACCAAAAGTTATAAAATTTGGTTGAGATTTCACAAAGCTATATCAATTTAACATCAAAAATGGAAATGTGCAGTTTTATGGGCCACCCTGTATATGTACATCAAGTCCATGAATTGTATTGAATACGCTACCCCGCCCTCACTGACTGAAAACAAAGTCGATCCCATGCAAGTTCTCTGTATCGCCATCCTCAAGGGTGGATTCAGAATCTGAATCCATCCCTAAGGATGGCGATACAGAGAACTGAATGAATTTTAGAAATTGCCGGTGGATAGGGATGAGGGTCTGCTGGCTGAGTCTCAGCAGGGTCCAGGAGCAACAGCCCCCGGTGGGGGTTCGGGGGAGCAAAGCCCTCCAAAAGCTAAAGACTTTGACATTCTGACAGTCAATTTTGCATGCTACTTTGCACATGCATTAATATGCAAAGTCAGTCAGTCTGTAATACTTTCAGCTGAACACAGAAGGCTGGAAAAGTGGTCGAGAGTAAGTCTCATCCGTTTCAACCAGTCCATGTCCGCTACTCATTGTAATCATTAAAAGGCAGCATCGCAACACGATCTGACTAAATTGAACACAACACGTCTCATATGACGATGAATGCCATTCCGACTTTCACGACTGGCTACAATATGCCCGGATGGTAGGACATACATCCCCTCATCCCCCCTTCTGCGTCCATTCCTGACCATCTAGCACTAGCATTAACAGTCCCGATGCATATAACGACTGTGCATGGTAAAGTGTCATTAACGCATCTTAGCTATAGCATCACTGCAGTAACTATAACGAGTAGTAATGCTGAAGATGCTGATGATAGCAAGTGGCCAAAGTAACTTGGCGAAGGCCGCATCGAATCCGCGGGGAAATCGGGACTCTCTGCTAATACAATGTTCCTCAGGCCCAGGAGTCTCCATCCCAAACAGGACCTCGATCCATGCATGGCGCAGGCGCGTTGCAGACACACCACGCCACGCTACACGGAAACATCTGTCTCAACAGTCCGCATTTCTTGCTAATAATAACGGACGTAATCGGTATGATCGTTATTAGAAAGACACCTGGACATCGTTGTTGGCATTCTGGTAGGCAGCGGGTGAACGTGTCTGGAACGACCTGGAAGTGACTCCAACAAACGCCTGATGACTGTTTTCAGACGACGTGGTCGACTGCATCGTCGCATGCACCTGCATGCACGCCAAACAGCACAGTAACAGCAGAATCGGCAACATGTGGTAAAAACGGCAACGCTCGTTTGTTTTCGTTCGGCCAAACGGAATTTAATGCAGATTAGCCGATTACTAGCAGCCGCTGTCGTGTAAGCACGGAAGGCCTCTCCATTTCAGCAGTCGACAGTGGATTCACAATTCATGGCACGAAGTTGGCATGGTGATTAGGCCTACTTCTCCGTGACTTTAAATTTTGCAACTAAAATGCCAACGTTTATGTCTGAAATACGTTTACGCGAAGTATGGACAAAACGAATGAGAGTAAAAACGTCGTTTATATACATGGCTCTCATTTTATACACGACCGGAAGCACTTGAGTGGCATCGCTATACCTGTGAAACACTGCGACACATGCCCTTTCTCCACTAATCGCTTTCAAGTTTTATGAGTTTTTACGGCTCTGTTGTAAAAGTATGTTAAAACAATGTTCATTTGCCACTCTAAAATTTCGTTTCTGCTACACACTGTTCGTTTCAAGATAATTTCGTTAATATTGCCGATTGCGTTTAAACATTAATTACCATCGCAGAAACCTCCTAGCGATGCCTACTCTGTATGATGCAAAATTTGTCTAACGGTTAGACATGTTAGACCTCGAATAACTCATTGAAAGGACGCCACTGCACTAAGTACGACCTACGCAATGTAATGTAATGTACATCGCACATCAGCGGACAAATTAATGAGCGGCCAACATTCTTCACGGCTGCTGCTGCTGCTGCTAATGTGACAGTGACTGGTCGTCGCTAATGAACAGCACGTGTCTGCCTGTGGCGACTACGTGAACCGAGCGAGTCTGTACACCTGAGTCGATCGATTACGGCTATGCATGACGACACGACACATGAGTCACGTAACAAGGCACCTGCTCGCTCGCTTACTTACTTATTTCAGAAACAGCTTCTCGTTTCACGCAAGCACAACGCTAGCAAAATTCTGTCACACGAAAGCAGCCAACCCAACATCCAACAATTAATTTCATACTTGTATTTGCTAGTATTCACGGAATGTCGGGACTTTTTCACTCGAATTTCTCAGCATCATTTTAGTGTTGTTTTAAACGGCAGACGAGTCAAAAACGCGTCCTGTCGATGGTCAAGTTTAAGATATGGCTCGAATGGCTGATTGAGGCCATACTGTCCTGTGCCGCAAAAACTATGTTGTATCCATTAACACAGACGTAAACGGTAAACTGACTTGTTACCCTAATAACTTACGCTGCAAAATACAGTAACAAGAACTGATTGTCCGACACCTGTAGGCCTAAGATTAGCGACAACACGTGTTATGTAGCTTTTACCCTGCCGTCATGCAAAATTAGAAATCTAAACAAGAATCTAAACTTAAATTATAGACCTTCCGCAAATACATATCATATTTGCGATCACACTGTATTGTCTGAATAATTCTATCTTGCTACGAGCGACCTAGCTGTGACATATGCGTTATTATATTGTCGTCATGTTCCATGATGTTAGCTATGCCTATGCACGATGTTTCAGTGATGGCAGCCATAGTAAACTAGAATGGTTCTACATGCCTGAGAACTATCACAATTCAGTTTATGAAATGTCCACTCTTCCGACTCTTAATGTAACAGAACTGTACATTATACGTATTAACAGTTAAGCAGCGCATAACATACCGTTTTGTTGGAGTATACAAATGACTGCGATGTTCTCTGTTTCTTCATCGTTGCTGTTTTCCAGTGCGTCCTGTTCTAAACTTTTTCTAATCCGAAAAGCACTTGTCGTAACTAGTGTCGTAGACGCAGCAACGTCGGTAGCTCCAGGAGCAGGTCTCGTAGGCTACTAAATCGATGTTTTTTTCAGCAGCTGCAGGTCTGGCGTTAATTCACACCCAGGTGTGTAGTGTGTACTCGTAGCGTGCGTACGGGGCCAGCTCGGATTTGCGCCGATTGAGTTTATACCGAAATCGTCAACGACAATATGCTAATCCCACCGGGAGCCCGACAGCGCCGTATCTGGCGACAGGAGCACAGCGCTTTCAGATTATCGACAAGCTAGTACCTGCCTGAGCACACGTACCTGCTGCAACTTGTCCACGTGCGTTCACGGTATCGACACAGCGACACTCGCCGCAGTCGATATTCTATTGATGACATGCGGTCTTGGTGCCACTCGACAAGACCGGGCGATCAGCGATCACAGTGGTCGTGCGCCCAATAGGCGACCTCTGATAGCTTTGTAGTCCATCGGGACGAAAAGAACTAGCCGACATGAACGACAGTCAATAGTCACTAGCTTAACAAGACGTGACTGATGAATCATGCCTTACAAAAACAAGAGGACGTAACTCCAATTTACTTCATATTGATTGCATTAATCAGTTGACATGTCAGCCACTGAAACTTTTCATTATATTCATGATCATCTCATTAATGCGATAGGCTCTGAGAAAATTGAACGTATCGGTCTCTGCCTCTCAGCTTGATGCCATTGACCACGATCTCTTCGTATGTCATCTCGGTTCAGCTTGTGGCACTGTTCTGGGTTGATTTAAAAGTTAAAATTTAACTTTCATTTCATATTCTCCGTGTTACTTTTTCTCATGCCTCTTTCTGCGGTATTCCTCACTTGTTCTCGGTGCTCTACTCTTGATCGTAAAAATACATTCTGCAGACAGCACACAACTTTTTAGGTCTCCTCAAATACACGAGATGCAGACAATTGCGATCAATGTTCCCTGCGTCTGTCACGCGGGCGGGTTGTGCAAAAACGGCTATACGAATCGACGTCCTGTTTGGAGTGGGGACCCAAAAACATGGGGTCCCCATCCCCCACAAGGAGGTGGGACATAGTTCGATGCAGCCTTTGCCAAATTACTTTGGCCACATATGTTTCTACCTGATCTAAATTCACCCTCAGAACGTTCTACACCTTATCTCCTCCTAAGAGCTGCCAATCTCACTCTTCTAAATCTGAACTTCTCACAGTTGCCTGTCTGTGCGTCCACTTACTGCTAGGCCTATTGACATGTTTCGATCCGATCACCTCACGATGACGTCAAAAGTTTAATTTTCAAATGCTGTACTAACATCCTCCATATTGTTAAAGTTATATTCAGTGTAAACCTGACATCATTAATAATAGAATTAAGGATGACATTAACTGATGAAAGAAGACAAAATTAATCACTGCAAATTGGACAGCTATAAGTTAAAACATGCTAATCTCATACGTTTCAGAGATTCGCAATATAAATGTACCCAACTTGACTCCTTTGAACACAGTTTATTTATTCTGTATATTATCAGGTGTGTACTTGTGCACAATCACTATACTCTCAAAAGTCTTAGCAGTCTATGTGTGATAAACAACCTATAAAAAAATTTTTTTGCATTGATAAGTTTAGTTCGAAATAATGACTACAGATTTGTATCTAAGCAGATATCAGGCTTGCTTCAGCATTCAGATAGATATCAAATTTATATGCTAACACACTGACTACATCCACTAGCACATACACGTAATGATAATTTTCATAACTTAATCAGTATGTTAAAACACGTGACATACAGATAATGCCAGTTTTTAAATTGCTCCGTAAAGTAGTTAGCATTGTAAAATTTAATAGTGGACAAAAACATTAGTTTGCTACTTTGCTGGCAAGTTTGTCTGGCATGCAGCATATGCAAAATTTCACTAGCATCAGTTTCAAAAAACATCCAACAGCACATTCTGCAGCAGCTTATCCTAGACCAAATGAACAATGGTCTGCATTTTAGCAACTTTAAACTCTGCAGCTTAAAACTTGTGATAGCATGCACTTATACTCCACAGAAACGGTACGGAAGCTGTACTGTGAAATTGAGCAGCTGACTTCGAAGGTAAGGACAAGCACACTACAAAGCTACTGTTTCAAGATGCACTGGTTTATAACAGCTACAAAGACACTACATTTCACCACACTGTGATATAGTAACAGAGATCTTTGGCTTGTTGTTTGGACCCGTGGGAATGTTCTCTATCTTCCGCAGCACCAACAAGCCGTCAATAACTCGGCCTGAAATACAATAACGACAAGCATCGTTAATCTGCAAACTAGCAAACCTTATAACATGCTGCAGCATTTGGCAGCTGCAGAACTGAAAAATATCCAAAAGTGTCCAATGTTCACAAATAATATTTAATCTATTAATGCCATTACAACATTAGAAAAAACATTATTCACACATTACTCATGTCTTTGAAGATGCAACAGTCTGGCTGAATTATTTCCTGGAACACTGATGTAATATTTTCAGTTGATGTCAAAAATATGTCTCAAGATAACAGATAGGTTCGGAAGAAATGGTAAGCTTAAATGAACTAAAATGGCCATCAAAATTGTGCATGTATTGGAGAATTATTTTGACTGGATGCCATTCAAGTGGGTGAGTGAGTAGAGGCTTAACTTCCCACTTGACACTTTATAGGTCATTTCAGGGATGACTTTTACAGGCCAGATGACCCAACCAACAGCACCAAAGCACTGAAGAAAGCCAGTTGGAATCTGAGATATGCTTCAGTCCCACCAGAACCACTCCACCATGTTACAATATGAACTGTAGACAACCGCCTCTAAGCTAAGCACAGTGTAAGGGTCCCAGTGTGACAAAAACCCAATCTGCCAGACCTATAAGCTGCTTAAAACATTGTGCAACAAGAGTGCATATGTATCACAGTAACTAGAGCAGTTGTGTTAGTATTCTCCCTTTCCTCCAGACCATCATCACTAATCAGATGATACCACGGAGGTTGAGGGGTGCCTGGTTCAGTTGCCTATTATGACATCCAGCCAGAAAATGGAGTGACTCTATTAACCCCTGGAACCCACAGCAAAAGTCATCTATGAAAAGTAGTCCATAAAAATGTCAACGAAGAGATGTTATCACTACTGTGGTGTCGTGATCTTTATCATCTCCTACTGTAATCATGTGTGTGACTTTGACACACAACTGAGATACAACTGCTCTATCTGCACAACATGATTTCATGTATCCAAGCACCACTGCCATTCGTGTAGTCACAATAACTGGAAACAATATCAAATAATAACATAAAATATATGCACAAACCAAATACAACATGTTTTCCGTCGAGAAATTCACAAGCCGCACAAGTGATGAAAAACTGGCATCCATTTGTGTCCTTTCCACTATTTGCCTATAAAACACATCAAGAGTGTGACACATATGCCTTAAAATACAAATGTTGTTGTTTACAATATTCCAGCTGCTCTGAAAAACTGCAAGATAAGAAACTGTAGTCTAATGTGAAGTTGGTGCAAATTATATTGTCAGCATTGCAGCAATTAAGACAACAGACAAATGGGCAATTTCACAGACAGACAGCACATACATCCAAAAACATAATGTCATTGGTGCCTGATGTCATTTGTGCCTATCTAGGAAGTGGAGGAGTAATTTGAAAAATCATCCAAAGCACAGATTCCTACAATTCACAGTAGTCTTCAGTTTTCACACTTTATAGCCATTGTATCAATAGCATATGCTGAAAATCACTCCTGTGGAAACCAATTTTACCAGAAACAAATTCATACATTTTAAAAAGTTTACATCAATTTATTGGTTAGAACAGTCAAGCATGCCAACAAAACTTATTACATACCATAGACAGTATTCCTGGTCCACTATGCTTCAATTTAAAGTTTTCGTCAGCAAACGGTCCACCAAATACACTTGTGAGTCCTGTTCCATCACCCTACAACATTAACTGCAAAGTCATGTAACAAATATATACAATTAGGAAAAGATTTATACAATACAAAGTAAAAATATCAAACAAGTAATTGGTCATCAATTGCACAACAGGCATAAAATAACTAAATACTATATCACAACATCAAGTTACTACTAAACGGCAAAAATTGCAAGTGGCAGACAAATAAAGTCATACATTCAACATTTACAAATCTACAAGTTTTCTTACTCATAAATAAACACAGAGATGCTAACACCAGTGAAAACATAAATAAACAATTAACTTCACCAATCACGGAAAAAATATGAACACTGAAATATTTCCTAAGGTACAGACTTGCATAAAATAATCAAATATTCATCAATTTTTTTTTACAAGATTACCAAACTGCTAAAATATGCAGCCTATTATTCCTTACATGAAAAATGCAATACAAACATACATTCACAAAGTCGCCTCCTTGGACCATAAAATCTTTGATAACACGATGAAACGCACAGCGTTTATAACCAACCGGGACACCATCTTTCCGATATTCGCCTGTACAAAACTGCCTGAAGCAAACAAATTATACGGCCTAATACACTTCAGCATACTGCAAAAACTGAAGCCAATCCAGTTGTATATTACCTAATTTATGTAAGCTATGTACACAATATAATTGTAAGTGAAGGACTGTAGGCAAGATGAGTAATACTTGCATGTTATATGCATATGTTGACTGAACAAAATACACATAGTAACTGAACTAGAAACACAGCAGAATGGTATGCATTACTAGTCAGTAAGACACTCACAACATATAACTGACTGTGACAAACCTAAAATTCTCAGCTGTCTTTGGTACCACATCAGCAAACAATTCAAACTTTATTCGACCAATCTCCTACATAAAAAACATGCAAGCATGCAACACAAAAAATAAGATATGCAACAACAGTACACAATTTATAATATTTCAAGAAACTAATCGTCACTCATCATATTAATCTTTATATTATACATCACTACAAAATTCAAAATGTTAGACCACATGGAAAGCAGAAGTGCAACCCTATAATAGTGTTTGAGCTTTGAGGGACTCTGCACTGAGCTAAGTACAGGGGCTTCCCTATCCACCCGTCCTTCGACTTAGAACATCTGAATGAAATCCCACCAGAATGAAAGCCGATTTGACATCAGAGATGGTTCCACTGACACACAGATGTGCATAAAAGTAAAAAAATAGGGTTAGGGTCAGTGTTAAGGACAGTGTTAGTGTTAGTCGATGGTGGGTCGGTGGAACCTTCAGTGTCAGTCCATCAGATATTTTGCAGTCTGACCATAATGATAATGAAGTCTAGGAATTGGTTACGACAAGAATTCGTTCCAACTTCTGACATGCATTCATTCTGATGGGCTGTTCCCCCTCCTTCCTTATTTTTCTGTCCCTTCTTTCCCCTTATCCAGTTTACAGTCAACTCATCCCCAAGTCAAGTCATCCCAGGCTAACCTAACCCTAGTCTGAAATACAAGCCTTCCATAGTTACTATAACAGATGACATTTCATTCACCCTAACCCTGGCCCTAACCCTAACCTTACTCTAACCCTTGCACTAATCCTAATGCTAACACTAACCCTAACCCTAACCTAAAGCCTGACAAGTTCTAACAAGCTGAGTTGGGGACAAGTTGACTTGAGCACAAGCAGACTGCCACCCCCTTATCCTACAGTGATGCACTATACATCACAGACTGTTATCTCTCATAACCAAAACAAGCCACAGTTTTTGTGGACAACCATAATAATAATGCTAACTTTAGGAATTGCGGCCTGGTTCTACAAAGGACAACTTCGCCTCCACCGAAACAACAACAACTTTAGGAATTCGTTCTAATACAAATTTGCTATATCAGTGCTGTCCAACCTGCAGTCTGCGGGCCGCATGCGGCCCATGGAGGTATTCTGTATGGTCCACCAAGGCAAACGAAAATATTATACTTTGCTCACTTCTCTTAGTGTAAACTTTGCCTCAAACTTAAATTTTACACTTTTCTTGCATCACTGGAAGTTCCACAGACACGAAACTCCATTTGTATGATGCACGCATTCTGCGTATCTTCATTTGTCATGCTGTCTGTTTGAACATGCAAATACAGCACACTAGAAAAGTAAGACTCTTTACTCATGCCTCTATATTCTGGTCGCTATGTACACTCCATTCATTCGCTATAGACCAGCGGTGCCTTCACCAAATTCTAGAAATTTGATGGCATGACTTCATTTCCAACAAAACCGTGCAGTGAGTGCACGTCACAAGTTCCTCTGTCAGACATCATAGGTCTTTGGGCCTGTTGCCTGCAGTGCATTGACACTCGTATTGACACTCGGCACTTGTTGACTGTTCCTGTTCCAGATGCCTGGTGATGCCCGTTTAGTAGACTATGACAAAATGGCTTCCAAACAACCTTGGTGACCTCTCACATTGAACCTCTGCTTTAGTGAGGTCCTTAACCGAGCAAGCAGTTGATCTAAATGGAGAAATCTTTACGTCAGCATGCGATGCTCTCGTAGTGAAGTATGCTGCAGCTGATCATGACAGTTCTCCTGTAAGATGCACGAGACATGATCAGATGTCACTCAGTTGAACTCAATGAAGTTCATGTGTTTGAGTGAGTTGGATTTATTTTCCAGCCAGTGAAGAAGTTCCATTTCACACGCTTTCAAGATTTCAGAACTGTCAAAATCTACTGTGAAAAAATCGAGATAGCTTTCATTTAAGACGTTAATCAGCTAATTCAACAGCCCTAAACGAAATGCATGGTGATTGTGGTTGATTACCACTAAAACCAGCCTACAGTATACGACGTAAGTGTCAACATAAATAAATGTTTATCTTAATAACTATTGCATTTACACGTGGTAGGCCGATGAGTTTTCAGACAGTTAGTATAAAATTACAATTTTTCATTCACCAGCGCATAAAAACGCTGCGTGGTGGTTGTGGCCTGCCTCCTTTTGGCAGATGCAAAAGTGGCCCGCATACTCAAAAAGGCTGGATAGCACTGCGCTACATTAATCCATGCTGCCTCAATTATCGTTCACAACTGTATAACTACAGAACATTAAGGGTCCGTGCAAATACCCAAAAGACGGCGAAAGACGGCGAAAGACGGCGAAAGCCGACGAAAGACGACGAAATACGTAAAAAATTAATGAAACCTATCTTCATAAGTCCACCATACACAAACACAAAACTTAGAAAAATTGACTGAAATGACGGAAAAAAGTGAGTAAGTAGGCCTATATCCTACTGTAGGCCTTATCTTTCGTCGCCGTCTTTCGCCGTCTTCCGTCGTCGTCTTTCGCCGTCTTCCGTCGTCTTCCGCCGTCTTTCATCGTCGTCTTCCGCCGTCTTTCATCGTCGTCTTTCGCAGTCTTTCGTCGTCGTCTTCCGCCGTCTTTCGTCGTCGTCTTCCGCCATCTTTCATCGTCTTTCGTCGTCGTCTTCCGCCGTCTTTCGTCGTCGTCTTCCGCCGTCTTTCGTCGTCTTTCGCCGGCGGTCGGAAGGGCATCGTATA
>Ga0126335_1001635_pt1 | contig 12770 bp, 5 predicted proteins | sample OlaspJWI45metaG_FD_108409 | JGI IMG/M metagenome (GOLD analysis project Ga0126335, IMG submission 108409) | Marine gutless worms symbiont microbial communities from Oahu, Hawaii - Olavius sp. 1 OAHU.JWI-45 metaG | ecosystem: Host-associated > Annelida > Digestive system > Unclassified | place...
GACATTTCGACGCGTCTCAGGACAAGAATAGACAAAAAGACAGAAAAAGTATTATTATTGACAGCTGCATCGTAGGCTGTTCGTAGCTGAATATTTTGTTTTTATCATTTGAGTCGGTAAGATGTGAAATGTCTGCAGTGCAAATTATGTCAGGAATTCTCTTTACAACCAAGAAACATTTTACAATCACATACAGTTTAGGGTAGGTTTTCTGTGCCACAGCAAATGCCGCGCCAACGCACTGCTTCGGGCGGCAAAAACGGAGCGGGTTATATTCTAACAGCCATGGTCGGAGGGAACACGTGAGACAATTAAAATGTCCTTCGCACGACTCATCACTGGCACGCGAAGACGCGACCATATCAAACCAGTGTTACATCAGTTGCGCTGGCTTCCAGTTCGACGTCACATCGAGTTCAAGGTTGCTTGTCTAGTCCACCAGTCGTTGTCCGGACAAGCACCTGGCTACCTGGCTGACGACTGCAGGCTCGTATCTGAGACCGGTCGACGTGCTCTGCAGTCAGCCAATGTCATGACATGTGTGGTGCCGCGGACACAAAACATCTAGTGGCCGGGTGACAGGAGTTTTGCCGTCGCCGACCCGCGCTTGTGGAACAACCCGCCACCGTTACTGCGACGTGAATCCAGTTATGAACAGGTTAAACGAGAGTTGAAGGCATTTTTATTCGGGCACTGAGAGCAAGGCGCTCTGTGACAGTTGATACGTAGCGTTTTAGAAGTCCACTTTCGTGCTTACTTATTTGTTGACAATTGTCGTATATAGTCACCCGTTGTTCCCGCTGTTGGCGCTGATTTTTGACAAGTGTGAGTTGGCGACGTCCACCGTTCCTCGTGACTCGTCATCGTCAGCTCAAGTTCACGTCTGTTCTTCTACGTCGTTCGACGAGGACGTCCGACTTTTCACTGACCAGGTACTTGGTCTCGTGTCCTTGTCAACTGATTGATCGATTGATATACGGTGCCCCGTAGAAATGACCCCGTCATTATTTCCGCTATCACCGCTTTAAAAGCTATTCTTTGTCGGGACTGTTAGGCTACGTTGGCTAACCTTAATTAACCCTATTACACACCTAACAAAGTTTACTAAAATATGCTTGTAATATTCGCAGTTTTAGTGCCAAGTTGTTACAGTCACTAAGACTAGCAGATTTTTGCAGTCAAGATTTGTATCCCACGGATGTGCACAGAAATGGCTGTATATGGTGTCATTTTTGGGACACCTAGTATACTCGCCAGACCACGCTAATTTTATCATGGTCGTACCATGGTACCATCGTCGGTAGTACCGCGGTTTTTTTACAATGGTAAAAGTGCTTACTCCAAAACCATGGTAATTTTATCATGGTCGTACCATTGTCGTACCATGGTATTTTGGGATCCGAAAAGTAGGTATATCGACTGATGGATATTTGCCAGTGACTGACTGTCAGCTTGCATGTACCTGTGGTGTGTGTATTAACTGTCCTGGACATATTTACTCAAAAACACTTAACTGAAACCTGTTTCTCTATCCGGCCTACATAGCGTCAATGTTGTCGTCGTCGTTTGCAGATGATGTCCAACAAGGAAGTTCTCTTTTCGTCCAATACGGAAGTCAACAGTATCGTGAGTTACTGAATTGCTTCGATGTATGGAAGTTAAGAACGTCATTCAACAAGCTTCGAAATTCGTTACAGTGTTGTCCGGCTATTTTTAGCTTCCGCCCGCCTATATAGGCGAAGGACGCAATATGCAATCCAGTTGTGATGTCTGTCTGTCCGTCCGTCTGTCGGTCTGTCCTTTTGTTTGTCAGTGATAATAGACCAGGAGCCCGTTGTAACTAAGGTCTTACCGGTGAGGGGAACAACGGAGGTGTTTTTTTGAAGCACAAGGGAGGGCATCCAAGAAATTTATTAACTGTATTCCGGCCCCTTGGATAAGTATTTCAAACCCCCTCCCCAATTTACCGACGGAGGCATACCCATCGACGGCTTTTCGTCGACCTCCAGGCTCCATCTAGTTTAAATTTGCGATCGGCTGGGTTGGGTTGGAAATATTTATCTACGGGCAACTCAGTTCTTTATGTAAAATATTTAGGCTGCATCAGACACAGCCAGAAATTTCACCTTTATGTTTCAGTCTCTACCAGAGACCTTCGTCGGAGACCGAAACGTCAAAGTAAAGTTTTCTGGTCGTATATGATGTAGTTATTACCTGCACGCCAGCTATGCTGCGAGCAGGTATTGTTTTTGGCGGCGTCTGTCTGTGTGTTTATGCGCCTGTCCGCACAAAATCTCGAAAACTACTGGTCGGAAATTGATGTAAATTGGTAATGATGTGCCCCTGGTAATCGCTGGAAGTGTTTCGAAGTTGGTTGCATTTGATCTTGATCTTTGATCTTGAGAGCTATTTTCGTATTTTTTATTTGCCATGCATATCTCATCTTCCGTTAGGCGTTCCGAATACTTTAAACTAGCAACTTCATTTTCGGTGTGAAATTACATTTTGAGAATATCTAGGTCACCTTCGAGTTTCTAAATCATGGGGTTAATACCAAGGACACAACAGCGAAAAAGCGGCAGCGCGGAAGTATGTGCTCTCCTGGGACAGAGTTTAATTTTATATAGGCTTAATCAAACTAAAGAATGTGTTTAATGAAACTCGGAGACTCTTGTATTTTGTTGCGCACAACGGCAGCAAAACGCATGACACGCAATCACAAAAGTATAAATAAGAAACTAAAAGTAAATTTACGGTGTTTAAAAACGTAAACAGAACGAACCGTTTAATTTCACCGTCCATAGCTCGGTCGGCGGTTCGGGGTCTAGTCCAGCGGTATTTGCCCCCAGACACTGAACAGGTGCGTCACGGCATTGCCTCGTACTCAGCTGTGACCGCTCTGTGACCTATGACCCTTGCGTGACCTCTACATCAGGTCATTACAACATTGTTCGTGTCAAGACAGTGTGTGTCGGTCAATAGGAAAATGACCACTGTCCAGCCAGCTGCTTACACAATCTACCACCTGCTCTGCTACGAATTTTACATTTTTCACACCATTGCAGTGATGGTAGAGTAGTTGTATTTTTTAAACTAATTAGTTACAATTACAATTACTTGAGGTCTTACAATTGCAATTGCAATTACAATTACAATTAGGATTTATGAACATCTTATTAATTGCAATTACAATTAGCTGCCTGTAATTAATTACAGTTACAATAATTAATCTTTTGGCGATGTTAATCAAAATTCAAAATACATGTATTGTTCAGTCGCAGTTAACATTTGACAGAAAATTATCACTGGGCCAAAGTAATTTGACAAAGACTGCACCGAACGACCCCGCACAAAATGCACGTACGCCGCTGAGTTGAGCCGCATGACAGACTGACGGACAAACTGACAGACTGACGTATGACACCGCTGACATCAATAACAATAGTCTGCATCTCATGCATTCGATGCGGCCTAAATGCAGGCTAATGACTGTCATTTAATTTAGCACACAATATACGAACATAATACTACAAAAAGCCCAAAAAATCAACATAATACTGCAAAAAATATACTCTGCATTGTCTTTGCACCTAGTCTAAAAATCCAAAAGTAATTGCGCAACTAATTGTGAATTTCAATTACAACTATAGCACATTCGCAATTACAATTACAATTACAATTAGGTAAAATGCTTAACTAATTAATTACAATTACCTGAACAACTAATTAATTAGCTAGCAATTGCAATTAATTTTAGGTTACATCGAATGCATGAGATGCTGACTATTCCTACCGCTGTTCGCGGTGTCTGTCTGTCTGTCTGTCACGCGGCTTAAATCGGCGGCTGCGCGTGCACTGTACGACGCGTGCCGTGTGCGCGAGGTCATTTGGTGCAGCCTTCGTCAAATCCATTTGGCCTCTTGTTACAATTATTCATTACTACCCGACTATAGCAGACTACTAGTCAGGGCTCTGTATAGAGATTGCTATAGTATTGATATTTTTGTCCCAGTGGAGTTTTATACGTATTCAATCTACATATAACTTAAGAACTTTTTTATCTCTCCACATTTCTTATCACGTTGCGTGTTTCAACGTGTATAACTAAAGAAACTTGATGATGATGATGATGATGATGACGATAACGATACGACTGGTATCATAGGCCTAGATGCTAAAAACGTTCAAAAATGCAGTTTAGAACGTTTTGAAAACGTAAAACGTGACAAGAGTAAAAAAACGTAAGCCCGTTGGCATAGATTAAACTTCACTTTCCAGCTGTAGCCTGTATGCTGTATGCTCTAGCTTCCACGCTGATCATTATTTTATCAAAGCACAACATTTTAGGAATATTGGAGTTTAACTGTGCCATTAAGTTCTACCGAAACAATAATACCATTTACGTTAAAATGGTCTGCGAGGGACAAAAAACATCTGTGTTCACGAAGCTCGGATTCCACTACTGAAGAGGGTCAGTGCTTTTGCAATGCAACTCCGATTTTCTGAATAGCTTTCAGGGAGTTCGAAAAGATGAAACTGTTAAAAAATTAGAGGGGGTGGATGCTTACCATTAGTAATAAATCCATTGTTTCCACTGTTTTCTTTTAACTCACATTTTTCCAAGTGAGGTGGGTGGAGTATTTGAATGGCTTAGTGGTTAGCATCGCGGCTTGCGGTTCCAAAGGTCGTGAGTTCGACGCTTCCCTGTGTTCCTGTGTAAGGCTTGAGCAGCTAACAACTGTGATAGCTGTCACGAAGCGGTTTAGGCAGACTGATTACTCACTATGGTGTTTGTTGCCTAGGCCAACTCAGCCTTCTATCCTTCCAGGTTCGGTAAATGAAGACCAGCTTTGGCCGGGAAGGCAAAGGCAGGTATGGTTTATTCCATTCCTGGATAAACCAGTGGGTGTTCAGGTAGAACTGCGAAATCTCTTAACAACGCGTGCCATACCTGAGCGTTCCTGTAATAAAGTTTCTTCACTAAGGGATGGTATATCAAGTGCATGACCTTTACCTTTTTGGGCTGCAGCGAATGCATGAGATGCAGACTATTGTTACGGATATGCACGGTGTCTGTCACTTGGTTCAACTGGACGGCCGGCGCATGCAGGGGTCATTCGGTGCAGCGGCCTTTGCCAAATAACTTTGGCCTCTTGTTTTTTACGTTCTTTTTCTGCGTAGCTTTCTGTTGTTAAGTGTGGTTGATTGAGCTGGCCAAAACACAGTATAATACTTGCTAAATTATTTATACTGGCTGTCAGCCATCGCCAGCAAATCTACTTTATTGATGCTGAGACTGGCGTAAATAGGCCTAATGCGCCGCGACGGAGACAGTATTATGGAGTTGTGAGAAAGTGTCATAGCGGCCGGCGGAAGGTCAGCGACATCACACAATTAGGAATGCGTTAATAATTGCAGACTGTGAATTAAAAAGCCCCTTACCGCATGGCTGGCTGACGGACGGCTATCTTCGTTTTTCATTGCTACTCGCCGGTCTGTTGGAGCCGGGATATTCTCTTTACCTCACCGACAATCATCCCCCTTCTCCAAGATATATGTCCCATACCATAGGGCTGGAGTGGACGCAATATCGAATTTTGGCGACGTTTTCACGTAGACGTTGCATTGCAAGCGACAGCGAAAGATAGAAACACTATATATTCATCTTTATTCAACAAACGTGAGAGCACATAAAGAAAAAAATTAAGACAGACAGAAACTTAACTACAGTAATATAAACGTTTATATTGTCTGTGTATATTGAAAGTTACTGTACAATAGTGTGACACTTGATGAATAGAAATAAATTTAATTAATCTCTTTTCACCTAAACGCAACGTGCAACCTTACAGATGGAAGCGACGCTTTAGTCGTGCTACGGGGTAGAGTGGTGATGTACGAGAGTGCTTAAAACAAGAGGCAGATGTCTGACGGGGGGGGGGGGTGAATTTCCGGGCCAATGGAGCCAAAACAGCTCAGCAGGAGTCTTTGACACAAAACACAATGGCGTTGTGTCGCTGGGAGAACTGTTCATCCGTGCAATGGCGAGCCAGAAAGTTCCCTGCGTCGACACGCAGGCACACCATGGGGGTCTGCAGGCATTGCTGGTGACGCGGACGAGACAGGTTGTCACAAATATCTGAGAGGCGAAGGGGCAAAATGCGGTGTCGTAGGGGACCCGCATAATTACAGGAATGCAACGTGTCTTTGTGCAAAATATTTATCTTCGCCAAGAATTAGGGGCGATGAGGTGTTCGACTTCAATCTCTGTATACTGTACCGTTCTGTTTGACATTTTTATGTGGGAGATAAAAGGGAAAATCTACTAGGCCTACTATATGCTTGTAATGTTGTTTTCGGTCAAAGGTGAGGTACCAAGGATTTCGACAAAGAATCCTCCATTTATGACCCAAAATGCATGCCGTAGCGTGTTGTTTGTTCATTTATTTCACAAACGAACAGAAATAAATTCTCATAATCAGAAGGGCGCGGTGGAGTAGTGGTTAGAGTGTCCGACTTGGGATCAAAGGTCTCGAGTTCGATCCCTGGGCGGTGCCAAAAAGTAAATGCATGTTTGTAAGTATTTACCACTATTAAGTTGTGTCTTATGTTATATTATGTGTTTGATTGTTGTTTCGGTTTGTACCATTGTTAATTTACGGCACTAAGTAAGCCTTGCGCCGCTATTTGGCAGCTATTTTGCTAAACTGTGTATGTTATGTTATGTTCATATGATGATTTGTGTTATATTATATACACTCTAGTGTTTTATGCTGACCATATACGACCTTCGTTTACAATGAATGCCTTGAGTGAGTGAGCAGAGGTTTAACGTCCCACTCGACACTTTATAGGTCATTTCGTGGACGATTTTTGCAGGCTAGATGACTCAACCAACAGCGTCAAAGCACTGAAGGAAGCCAGTTGGACACTGAGATAAGCTTCAGTCTCACCAGAACCACTCCACCGTGTTACAATATTAACTATAGGCAACCGCCTTTAAGCTAAACACAGTATAAGGGTCTTAGTATGACAAAAACCCAATCTGATAGTCGTATAAGCTGCCTAGAACATCGTGCAACAAGAGTATTGCACAGTACTATAGTAACTAGAGCAGCTGTGTTAATGTTCGTCTTTTACTCCAGACCGTCATCACTAATAAGATGAGACCACGGAGGTTGAGGGATGCCTGGTTTAATCGAAGTGGGTCTATTCTAAGTCCCGAAACCCACACGGGGAATGGATGCCTTGAACGTACTTGAGAATATTTGCTTGTTTTAACAGATTATTGAGGCAATTCAAGTTCTTCGTTTTCATCTGATGGAAATCGAAAAGGTATCGCCTCATTGTGTCTTCGTAGCATTGTTACCGTTACATTAAGAACAACAATGGACAAATAAGTGTTTCTAGATAGCGTCAAATGCATCAGATGCGGACTATTGCAGTCGATGATCCCGTAGCGGGGTGTGTGTTCAGTTTGTCTGTCACGCGGCTTCACTCGACTTAGCTGTGCAAACACGGCTGAACGGATCGAGGTCCTCCTTTGGCTGGAGACGCTTGGAGATCTAAAGAACATTGTATTGGATGAGGGTCCCGATTCGATGCAGCCTTCGCCCAATTACAATGGCCACTTGTTTTATTACAGGTACACCAGTTGTGTGACAGCTTCTGCAGTCGCTATATCGGCTGTCTGAAAGGCAAGATGCCTGTCGACATGTCGGTGGAAGATGACGAAGAAAAACTACACAATACTGCTAATACCTCGGCTGCGGATGCTGGGGTTATTGTGGATGAAGACGACGGTCTAGCAGTGCCTGTAAAGCGACAGAGAAAAGACATCACTGAAACTGGATGTAATACCACTGCTACGGAGATGGATGGGCAAAAGGTTGTTACTTAGACTTTAAATGTGTTTGCATCCTTTGATCTTGATTCTCAATGCAAAGATCAATCATTGTTTGCCAATAAATGCGCGAATATATAAACTGGTGGCCTGTCATGCACGTCTTTTCGACATTTCTGCACTTTTGAGATTTTGACTAGTCAGCTGACTCACTACACACACTGTAACTTTAACACACATTTGAAGTCTCACCTGTTCAAGATTTCACTTGCACAAAATGGCAGTTCTGATGTCAAGCGCTCTGGAGGCAACTTGTGTTGTTTACAATTACAGCGCTATATAAATTGTCTACTGTACTTACTTACTTACTAGTTCAGGCAGGCCCAAAACCTGTGTAGAAAAACTTATCTAAAATAGCAAATACGTTACAAAAATAACAGACTAATACAAATTGAACTTTCGCACAATTCTTCACATCTAGCAATCTATTGAAGTTTATAGTAAATATATTAGGAAGCTAGTTAGTTAGTCAAGTTTGCCGCTGTGGCGAGGGTCGTTTTACATAAAATGAGATGCGACAACTGTTGCGGCCACTTGTCGTCGAGTGGCGCCACTGCAAGTGAAGATGGTACTCCACTTGACGTGTCACGTGGTACATGTCACGTGACAGGTCTAAGTCCAGGCGTCGAGACTGGAGAGTTTCAATGGCCAATACAGTTGCTAATTTGTAAAGAACAATCACACTGCCCCGGCAACCTGCAGTGTTCAAGCTGACATCAATTAAGCAGTCATGGATTGTAACTTTGCCTCGAAACTTCTATGCAAAATCTTAGTCTAAGTGTGTGTGTGCTGGTAATAACTGAGAATTCTTGACAACGAGTGCCATACCTGAGTGTTTCTGCGGTGGGATTCCCTCACTAAGAGGTGCAATATCAAGCGTATGTTTTAGGCTGCATCGAATGCATGAGATGCAGGCTATTGTTACCGATGTACGCGGTGTCTGTCCGCCAGTCTGCCTGTCACGCTGGGTCACCTTTGCCAAATTACTCTGGCCTCTTGTTGTGTTACCTTAGTCTTTCTATAGTGACTCGCGTATCAGACCATCCATTTCTTCCAAGTTTCTCTATCTCCTGCCTTGAGCGTAAGTAAGTAAAGTTTTTCGTCGCACTTTTCACTTGACAGTAAGTTCAGGGACAAGTGTACGATTCGTTTCAGGCATCGATGGAAAATTTAAATTACAAAAAAACGAAATTACAGACGAAGTTTACGAGCGCCATTGCTGATACACAGTTTCTTAGCCCATTCCCATAAACTTGTTCTACACCCCAAGATAGTCCACGATTGCGTGTCTGTGCCTGGTAGAACTGCTCGGGATCTCCAAAGAGTTTGATGTCTCGGACTGCCCCGGACTTGGATGATCTGTATCTACGGTCTGCCTGTTCGCAGAATTCTCAGCCAGCTTCCAGCAGTGCGTTTTCGGATACCAACAGCAACGACACAGGTTTGCTTGCCAGACGCTTATTTCATGGGCTTCCGTTCGTCCGCAATTTTACAGACCGTCAGTAAAACAGTCGGAATGTGGACACGTCCATAAACTAATTGCGTGTACGTACATAATCTAAATTTTGCCAGTAATTATTAATAGGCCTATTAACCAGCGTCAGCATAACTGTCAACTGTCACATATTGTTTACGGCTAGTTACCTGTGCGCCAGTTATGCTATGCCGCGAGCAGGTATTGTTTTTAGCCGCGTCTGTCTGTCCGCACAAAATCTCGAAAACTACTCGTCAGAGATTGATGTAACTTAACAGGAATGTGCGTCATGGTAAACGCTGGAAGTGGTTGGAAGTTAGTGATGATTTGACCTTGACCTTTGACCTTGAGAGTTATTTTCGTATTTTTTCCATTTTACTTGTAATAGCCATACATATTTCATCCAACATTAAAAGTTTTGAATGCCTTAATCTAGCAACTTCATTTTCGGTGCCAAGGTACATTTTTAGATGATCTAGGTCACTCTCGAGTTTCAAGGTCATGGTGTTAATATCAAGGTCAGGATAGCAAAAAGCTGCCGCGCGCAGGTATGTGCTCCCCTCGGACACAGTTAAATAATCTATTTTGAGTTTTTTGCGCACACGAGTGCAGTATTTTGTTAGCCAGACTTTGACTGTTACTGATAGGACTCAGCTCTGAGGTAAAGTCGTTGGTTGTCAGTCAGTAGGCCTACACCCGTACAGTCGATTGTCTGGAAAGACTCGTCTCTGAAATGACCAAGGGGCCTGTTGCACGAACGCTGAGCTGCGTGGAACGATCCAAAAAAGCTTGGAGCGCTCCAGCAGGAGCAAAAATCTGATCCATGGATCGCTTCAGCCCCAATATTCATAGAACGATCCATGGATCAGCCGTTCGTTCAGCAGGCCCCTGTTATGCGTCGAACAATCCAATCACGTGTAGTTAGCTTCGATCCGTAAAAGTAACTAGCCAAATTATAGGTCGCGGCACGCAGCTAAGTTGAAAATATTTTTAATTGCAATTACTGATAAGCCTTAAAATGCTATTGCAACTCACAGCTGGATTCCCACAATCAATAGACCCTACTGTCAGAAAGCACACGGTTCAATTTCTCTCGTGCGTCAGTCGCTTTAATGTCCCGGTCAAACCAATCAGAAGTCAATCTCTTACGTCACTACACGCACGTGCCCGCCTAGACGTTGCCTCTCGTACTGCGTGCGTGGCCTGGTCTATAATTTCCCAAAGGTCAGGTCACACACGGTGCCGCCTTCAGAGACGAGTCACAGTTTAATTAACTGCACGACTGAATGCTATCTTGAGTCGGTTTTAATTTCCTCAGACATTCGTTTGCCTGTGTAATGAATGGTTAAGGCCTTGGAACTGGAAAAATGCAAGAAAACACAAATTGGGATATTCATTCATTCATTCATTCATTCATTCATTCATTTAAATCAGGCAGCACGGCCCATAAAACATAATAACAGAAGAAAAACAGAACATGACAGACGTACAACCATAGAGTAATAGAACAGCAAAACAACAGATCACTTACTGCAACTACAACAAGCCTCACATCATGTGGGCCTAAGTGAACATAATATACAATTAACATACTCAGCAATCATCATCATCATCATCATCAATGATGATGATGATGATATTCAAATGTAATGCAGAAATGGACATGTTTGGGATAACAACATGGCTGAAAATTGCAGAACTTGAAACACTCGATTCCTGCTGGCTGCATTTCCACGGAAATTGCACGCAATTAAAATTACATTAAATTACATAACTGAACAACTAGTTGTTCTTCATCACAACCACCACCATCATCACCATTTATTTATTTATGTATTTTATTATGTCATTTGAGTAGAGAAAATAAGAATAAAACAATAAGGGCAAAATAACTATTCTGTTTGCTTTATTTATAACTAAAATATCGAAACTGTTAAGTATTGCCAAGATTTCTTTGACTTCTACCCAGTGTATACTGTGGGCCAATCATATAAAAATATTTAAGTTGAGTTCTGATATGTTTACATTGTCTGCTTTGTAACCATATTGCTTTTGTCACGCTTCCTTTTGTAAGTGCGCATGTTACTGATGATTCTGTGATATACTGTTGTTTATTTGTTTTGGTTTACCTATTTTTTATACCTTGGATTTGGTGAATAAAGATGTCTCTTTAGGAAACCTGCTTTTATATATCAGATATCTGCTGAAAGTCTTAAACTCGGTTTACATCCCGCTTCGCTTAACTGATATAGTTTACCCCGCATCGCGTTACCATATGGCAGCTGAGCTTTACATGTCCACTGTGTCTTTACAATGCCTCACATTATGTGTTTAACTTGCTGTTTATGATACTTTGCCGTTGATGATACAGGAGAGGCTGCAAGCAGTGCGAGTTCAGCAGATGGAGATGGAGAGATGGAAAGTGGCTGTGCTAAGAGGCATCAGAAACGCCGCGGCATCTTTCCAAAACTCGCCACCAACATAATGCGAACTTGGCTCTTTCAACACCTCGCCGTACGTGCTACCTTAGACCTCAGACCTTAGTTCAACCCGCTTCAAAGACACGCAGAGCCACGCGATGACGCTGTTGCTCTTATCTCTGTGCATGTAAATATGAAGTATATTGCAAAGCAACAAGGTAAAAACACAAGACATAGGCCTCCTACAACAAGACTAAATCAAGCAAGAAGCTCAGCTGTGGCTGACATGCAGCATGAACGCTTGTGCACGTCATATTCCCAACATTGCGTCCCGCTAGTCGCGATTTATTGGCCGGATTTTTCGATTCGCAGTCATTCACTTGAGAGCAGCTCTTGACAGTATATTGGCCATATTTTCCGACATTTACCTCCCACTCACTGACTCCCATTCGACGCCCTCGATGAGGGGATTCCCTCCAGCTATCGGCTTCATGGTTGGTATGGGAAAACTAGAATGGCTGGGCTACAATCTGGTGAAGGTCGCATGACGATCGACTCAGTAGTTTGGGCACAATACATCAACGTGACAGGCACACAGACAGCCACGTCGCCATAGCAAATGCCGCGGCAAAAAAAACTGATCTTGGTCATTAGGATTTAAACGCTGAATGAGTTTTGTGTAACTATTTTAAGCATGCCCTGATCTGGGTCGAGTGTTTTCAATTTAAGCGGTCGACTGCAGCTGGTAATGACAACCACAAAAGTTGAACAGCAAAGAACAACGTAACACAATGCACCCAAAAGCCCAAAAACAAACGCAAGAAACTTAAGACGAAGACAAAACTACTAAACTCTTGTTTAGTTGCCTTTTACAACAGGTGACTCAGTGGCTCAGTGGTTAGCGTCGCGGCTTCTGGCCTGAGAGGTCGTGAGTTCGACGTTCAGTCCATGCGCTTTAGTTGCCCAGTGAGGC
>Ga0126335_1001636_pt1 | contig 12769 bp, 10 predicted proteins | sample OlaspJWI45metaG_FD_108409 | JGI IMG/M metagenome (GOLD analysis project Ga0126335, IMG submission 108409) | Marine gutless worms symbiont microbial communities from Oahu, Hawaii - Olavius sp. 1 OAHU.JWI-45 metaG | ecosystem: Host-associated > Annelida > Digestive system > Unclassified | place...
CTTTAGGCACATGTTACAGCGTATTTGTTATTTATCTACCTAAAACACCGGAATAAAGTATTTTTTACCATTGTAACAATTGTCCGATATAAAGGTGTTCGTGTAAAACACCGGAATAAAGTATTTTTTACCATTATAACAATTGTCTGATAGCCAGGCTTTCGTTATGGGTCACTCAGTACTTTGTCACAGGCAGACTTTCGTCACAGGGTCACTCGGTACTTCATCACAGGGTCACTTAGTACTTCGTCACAGTCAAAAACTGCAGACTAGTAAGCACGGCGAAGCACTGACAATACAATTGTACGCGCGCACGCGCGCGATCTTACTATGGGCTACGCCCGTAGGCCTGCGGCCTACCGGGCTGCGCCCGGTATTACTTGTCTGTGATGTTTACGTCTTAATGAAGCAGTTTATCTTTAACTAGAAGTGTGGCAATTTAATCTAGATTGCCACGTGAGGCCATGCAAAGCGAGCACCCGTCTGCCGAGGGGGGTCATGGGGAAGCTGAGAGTTATGACGAATGGGGATGGCATATGTGCAGGGGGATGTTCTGAGGCAGGGATGTTTGTGAATGGGGGCTTTTATATGGGAAGGGGGAATTATAGCAGTTTTTGGGGGGCTTTTGTCCTGATTGTTTACCCCAGATGAGGGTTGTCTGGGTCACCGTCATATCCATCATCGTGCTAAACTGAACTAAATTGGATAATCCGAGGCCAAGTTATAGCGATTTAACTTATTGGAATAGGCCGCTGTCCACCATTTTGGATATTTGAGGAAAACATATTTGGACCATTCCACACGTTCGGGACCCCATTGTCTACACGCACACCAAGTTTGCTGAAAATGTCCCAATCGGCAACAGAGATGCGCCCAAAACGAATTTCGAAAAAAACTCCCCTTAGCGGTGGAATATTACTTCAGTTCCAACATTGACCCCCGCTGTCCTTCAGGGACCTTCATATGTGTCACCGTGCAAAATTGCAGCGAGATTGGACAATCGGCGGCCGAATTATAGTGATTTAACTAACTAAAGTAGGCCACCATTTACCATCTTGGATATTTGAGGAGGGTGTATGTGGACCATTCCACACGTTGTGGCACCCCTTTTTCTACACAGACACCAAATTTGGTCAAGATAACTTGATCAACGGCAGAGATATGTCTCTAAAACGGAATTCGAAAAAACGTCCCCTGGCGGCAGAATTCTACTTTTCGGTTCCAACGATGACGCCCTTTATCATTTGGGGATCTTTGTTTGTGTGATCGTGCAGAATTGCAGCCATATCGGACAGTCGGACGCCAAGTTGTAGCGATTTAACCATTTTATCCTTTGGAGCCCATTTTGGGGTCCCCTTTGCACCAACGGATCTGAGAACTGGGGAGACCAACCCCCACCCGGTTGGTACCATGAGGTATGCTCACCGTCATTACTTGACAAGTTTTTTTAAATTTTTGAAAAAGTCTTTCAGTTCGAAATGGTGGCGCTCTGGACAGGAGTGGTATCAAAATTTGGTACTTTTTGCCCCCTTTAAAAATGGGGGAGAGGTGGGGGGAATTTCTATGGATTTGTTTTTGGATTTCAGCCAGGGCCCCCACCTATGGCACAAAAACGATGGACGTCTATCCAGCCGATCTCAGTCCATAAGTTCCGGTGTCAAAAAACACTCACACAGCAACAAAAAGCACTCGAGCAAAATATAAGGCCTTGTTTCGCATGGCCTAATAAAAACACTTTTGTGTCTGTTGTGTGTTTGTCTTCAGTGCATTGGTGGTCTGTGTGTCTCCAGGCTTGTAGAATTTGACCCAGTCTGTTTCCTATGAAAGTTATGTGTCTTAAATATTTTGAGTTTTTGCTGCATATTTTGTGTCATTCAGTTGTGGTTATCAGCACCAGTGCAGTCAATTGCCGGGAGAGACTGGTCTCTGAGATGAATGTTGTGTGTTATTTGTATCATTGATAGGAACCCTTCAGGCTTCCTGTGATCTCAGTCAGCTATGGTACCGAGAATTCTACTTGGAGATGACGAAAGGTGAACGAATACAGGTCAGTTGTGTCACACTTCAACGAATGAGAGAGAGAGAAGCCCAGTTAGCATCTCTCTCTGTCTCACAGATCTATAACATATAGGTTCACACTAGTATAATGCTTGTACAGTAGTACAGTGTATTTCCTCCACTACAGTCTATAGGCACGATCAGATCTGCAGTCTGGATGTCATTTGCAGATACACTTCACTGCTCGTAATTCTGATGCTTTTGCTTACTTTGTGTTTTGTCATTTTATTGTGTGAAATTAAGCCTGAGGCTTTGTCTTTGTATGTTATGACAGTGTGTGACAACAAATGCATGAATGAATACATGTCTGCATTTCTGGGTCTTGAGCCTTTATCCAGTGTTATCACATATATTTTGTAACCCGTAAAGTACAGTGATGAAGGCTTAATTCTCTACTTACAAGTTGTGTCCTTTTTTATTAAACATATTCTTTAGGTTGGTTAACATTTTATCAAATAACTTGATCTACACAGCCTGCAAAATTTTTATTGTTTTATTTTTTTATAACCCATTAGGAAACCTAAACTCCGGTTGCAGCCCGGAGAGCAAAGCTCATTAGAAGCGCCTCATTGCAGCTCGTATTCGATGCGGCTATCTTTAAATTACTTTGTCGTCTTGTTTCTCGTTGCTTCTATTAGTCGATTTGTGTTTGTTTCTACGACAACTTTGAACTGACGCTAATGCATTGTATTTCGACAAAACGTTTATCGACAGTCGCTTCTGGCGACACGGAAAGGTTTTTATCTGTTAAGTACGCTGTTTGTACACTATTAGATAAGTTACTTAGTAATATATTATGTACCTGTAACATTTTTATTAAAATGTGAGCACAGATCTAATTTTTAGGCACATGTTAGAGTGTATTTGTTATTTATCTACCTAAAACACCGGAATAAAGTGTTTTTTACCATTATAACAATTGTCTGATAGCCCGACTTTCGTTATGGGTCGCCCGGTACTTTGTCACAGGCAGATTTTCGTCACAGGGTCACTCAGTACTTCGTCACAGTCAAAAACTGCAGACTAGTAAGCATGGCAAAGCACATACAATACAATTGTACGCGCGCACGCGCGCGATCTTACTATGGGCTACGTAAATGACAAATGAATTTTGTTTTGCTGATGCGGTTTGCAGTTTCCAATTGAGATGTCATTGCCGTGGATACTGATGAGCCACGTTCTTGACAGCAAAGATTCATTTCTAATTCAGTAGGTTCATTATGGTGTTTTCTGATGATGGAAGGCAGATGCTATACAATACTTACAACACTGACTACTGTTCTGTTTACATACTGTGCTTGGTGGCCTAACAGTTTCTATAGTTTAGGCCACTATAATCTCGCAAATGTAATGCTATGCAATGTCTTAGTGAACAGTCAGAAATGCTGTATGCAATAGACACAGAACTGATGGTTTACAGCATGTGGTAGTGATGATGATGATGATGATGATGATGTTAAACAACAAAGGTAAAGGTAAGGGACACTTGATATAGCGCCTCTTAATGAGAGAACTTCACTGCAGAAGCGCTCAGGTGTGGCACGCATTGTCGAGAGATCATAAGTTTTACCTGCCGGCTACATTTTGTCCAGATTGTAATGAACCGTATCTGCCCTCGCCTTCCCAGCAAAATCCAGTTTTCATTTGCTGACCCCAGAGTGATGAAAGACTGAGTTGGTCTGAGCACCACAATGGTAAGTAAACGTTTTGTGCAGGACCGCAACATGATGGATAGTTACAATTGTTAGCTTTTCACACTGTCACGCCTCACTGGGCAGCTGGAGTGCAGTGGCCAAGCGTCAAACTCATGACCTCTGGGGTTGTGAGCCATGAGGCTAATCACTGCACCTCTGAGGATTGTTACTTATATAACTTTGCTGGGTTTTGTCAGCCATTCCTCTAACGATTGGTACATGGTAGTCAAACAGGCTTCAGTAATTATGTAGTGTTGCATTGCGTGCGTGATGTGATGTTTGCAGAAACATTCTATACCTGTTGGACCTGTATAATGACAGTGCTGAATGTGCTCTGCGTCGGTTCAACAAACAGTTTCTGTACGATGAAGTAGAAGCCGAGGTGTGTCTCGGAACCATATTGCTGTTGATCTTTTGCATATGTTTTAGATGTGTTGTATGCTCGTGTTACTATTGTCATCTGTGAAGTGTAGAATCGCGTAAGTTGTTGGCAAGTGCAAGTTTTGCATTAAAGAATAAAAGTTGCGTGTAGTTACAATTAACTGAGTGTGTGAATGTATTGAAGTGAAAACTGTGAAACATGAAGAAACACAAAAGTTGTTTGTCAAATGCACATTAATTTTTAATAATAGCTTGTAGCCATTAAAAGGGAGTGTCTTTGTAATTATGGCTGTGCCGCGTTGTGCGTGCTATATTATAGTGCTAAAGCTGCTGGTGAGTGAGTAAGTAAGTAAGCAGTAAAAAAATAAGTGACAATAAGAAGAAATGAATACTGACGAGAATAACAAAGTGATGGTTCTTGCAGGTTAATCTGTGCTTTGAGCAGTTTGTCTACAAACTGAGTGAACACATCTACGAGCATTACAGGATACGTGCTGCTCAGTAAGTTGATTTTAGATATTTGTAAGTAAATAAGTTACTTATTTTATATGTAGTAAAATGATATTCGCAGGCGTGGTGATACAGTGACTAAATACAAATGCTAACTTTAAAATGTATAACTTTAGTTTTCATTCAAAAGTATTAATAATGTTTAGCACTAACAAGTAGCATTTGTGTGGATGATAAATTTTTGGAGTTACATTTGTCTGGTTGTGCTGCAACTTTTGAACGCTTGCCGATAAATCTAGGAATCAAGTTCAAAGATGAAGGTCAAGATCAGTGGCACAATAAAAGCTAGAATAAAGGCTGTGTGGGAGAAGTGGCACATAACTAAGTACTGGTGATTTCCCTTTCACTAGTTGTTGATTGTTAGACTATTGTGCATACTATCCTACCCTTGTATGTGACCCTGTATGTCTGGTGTGTGTATGACCAATGTAGGATCATTTTGAATAGAAGTTTTAGAACGGCGTGTCATCGGCTGAAGGTGCAGACACCTGGCGTTAGACCTGTCAACTATGTCTGGTTACTGCAGCAGAAAACTCTTCAGGTATCACCACGGACACACATACAGGTTGTGGCATAAAAAACTATCCCCTAAGAAAAATTGAATTTTTCAAAAACTACAGGACATATTTTGTGTGTTTTTCATTGTTTAATGCAGAAGTAAGTACCTATTGTATCTGTGAATTTTATCTAAATATTCTGTCGAAAAATAAACTATGGCTGCGAGAATCCAAAAGTCACTTCATTAAGTGAACAGCAACTCAAGTAGACCTGCAAGTAATCGAATAACTGTTTCTGTTGTAAAGCAAAGTTGACAGAAGTGACATCTTAACGCTACTAGCATCAGTTCACAGAGCATGTTCGAAATGTCAAACGACTGTTTTAATGCATGACTGAAGACTTTTACGAAAGGACAGTATTGTTTCATCATTTGGGCCTTGTGGCAGACTAGACTGAAAGATGAACTAGCTCGGCAAGATTTGCCTGCTATTTTTACCAGGGTGGGTCGTATCTTGTAGGTTTAATAGTCCGCATCTAACTTTGCTATCTCCTCGATGAAGTGAAACCCAAACGGAAAGTTTTATTCACGTTAATGTACAACGGTTATGGAAATATAGATTTTAGTTGCAAAATTGCAGTTTTTACATCAGACAGGTGTAACTTCTGTTTCCTGCTAACTATATTAACAAAATTCAGAATCTAGTAGTATCTTCCGAAATTACATACTGCAAATTTCATTCATTTAAGTTATATATATCTTTCCAGAGGTAGTTAATTTTTCTTAGGGAATTGTTTTTTATGCCGCACCCTGCAGGTGTACATGTACATGCAGTCAAAGAGTGTGCTGTGCTGACATTGCTATAGACATAGCCACTGCATCAATGGTTGGTTAGTCATGTCGGTGGTAAATTGTGGTCAAACACTGCCGGATAACAATAGAGTTGCTACTTGACATGGGGGTGGTCTCGACTGAGATTATATTGTATATGTATGTAGTATATGCTCTAAGATTCTGTCCTTTTTTGCTATTTCATGTGTAGGTGTAGTCAGAATGTGAACTGCTGACAGATATTAAAGTGTGTCACTCTAACTGAAACCACTTTCAGGACTATGTTCTGTAACTTTGTGATGTGGCCAAGACGGATTGTTTGAGAGTATAGCATACCTGTTTTTGAAGACTCTTCACTGTTATGCAGTCACTGTCAGTACTTCAGTACAAGTACAACCAGAACAGTACAGCCTGTAAAACAACATATTTTCTAATTTATTAATTACTAGTTGTGTGTTGGTGAAGCTGATGGGTCGCACAGTGGACCTGCATCACCTTGTGAGTCAGAAGATCAACAGTACTCTGCTGCGATCACTGGATGTTGCTATTTCACGGTTCGAGACACTCGGCTTCACTTCAGTTGTTGTAAGCATCTCTCATCGTTTCTACATCTCTGACGACGTGATACTGTATATGCTGTATGTGCACTTACTTGTAGTAACTGAAAGTGATGGGCAGCAATCTGTCATCGTTTCTACATCTCTGACGACGTGATACTGTATACGCTGTGTGTGCACTTACTTGTAGTAACTGAAAGTGATGGGCAGCAATCTCTTTTTCTGGCGACTAATTCAGGGTTTTATAAGTTAAAGATTTCACCCTGGCCCAATTTTAACAGCCAGAATTTTATACAATACCGCTGTCTGGCAGGCAGTGCAGTGGGTTAACTTTTTTTGCAACTGGCACGACAGAGTTGAATAGGAACAGACATTAGATTTGCAATTTTTGCTGAATTTTGTCAGCTTACAGCTTGTATGTGTCATTAGGAACTTGTTGGGCTGATTTGTGTAAGTCGTGAAACACACAAACTACTCGGAAACTTCCTGCAGTTGGATGACTTCAGTTCATTGTTCCATGAAGCCAACAACTGTGTCAGTGCTTCATATGGTCGCATTCCGCTGTGTATGATACTGGAACTCAGTGCTCAGTTCTTGCCTCATTACTGCTATAATGATGCCACCGGCAGGTAACTACAACCATTTAACCAGTTGACTGCTGCCTGTGCTTGGTCCTAGAACTCTTTTCCGTGAAAATGTTTGGGGTTAGGACTAGGAGCTGCATTTTTCATTATTCCAGTGAAAATTATGCCTTTCAAGTAGTTCAGATTTGTTCTATTCATTTTCTCCTGCTTCAGCATGAAGTCACTGGAATGAAATGTCAGCAGCATCCAATGGTATGAGCAGTTGAGCATGATGTGGTGCAGGTTTGTACGAACTGTTCATCCATTTGCTGATGAAGTCAAGCGTGACAGACCGGCAACAACGGCACCCTGCAACATCTGGGGCACTAAGGTCAGTTTTGTTCTTGTGCTGTTTCTAGTTACCTTTGCCAAAAGTCTTCAGATCTCAGCACCCCATGAGCTGTGTAATAGGCTCACTCTGTTTTATGGCCAAATCGACTTTAGTTTCGTTTGATACACTTTTTAAGTCAGCAGCAGTTAAATCACTGTTTTTGTTACTTTATTTTGGGGTCACTTCTGTGTTAGAATATTTTATCAGTTGTTATTTCTGGTCTCAGTATCAGTACCAGTGCACTAGATTGCCAAGTGGACCTATTGTGTGTTGAGTGGGTTGCAAAACTGTCCTTTATATCTTGAGTTCAAGACATTTCCTTTTCTTATGTGTGTATAGTTGGTATATCAGATGATAACTGCTGTGACTAATTCTGACTGTGGTCTGTTTGAGTAAGTTTATTTTACAGTAGGTAGTTAATTCATTTCACTTGCATATTTGTGTTTGAGAAGGAGCTTTTGCCAAAAAATGTTTTTTCGTGTGTTGCAGGAGCTGAATGCACTTTTTGCAGAAATCTACTCTGTGTATCAGCACTTCATTGGGCAGCCACACTTTGATGCATTGCTGGAACTGCTAAGCTACCAGGACGTCGCTGTCATACTCAAAGAACTAATGGAGAGCATCAGAAGCTTGGTCTGTTACTGTTTAGCACTGAAAGTTGTAACGTTAGACTTGACAGTACTGCTTGTACAGTGTTGCACATTTGTACAATTTTGGGACATTAATTTTTGATAGCTTGGCATTGTTTCAGCAGAATTCTATTGAAATCCTACTGTTTGACTGAGTTTATCACAAAATCAGAATGTTTTTTTCTCATTGCAGTGTTATAAATTGACATTTTCAATTATTAAAGTCTCAAGGTTTATAATTCCATCGTGTAGTCTAATGGTTAATGGTGAATGTGACTTAGATTTGTTACGAGCCATTTGCGCCATATTTTGAACATGCCAGTAGGTAAAAAAGGTTGTTATAAGTTCACTTTCAGAAAAGTTTAACAAGAGGCCTAAGTAACTTGGCAAAGGCTTCATCGATTGCCAGAAATGTTCCTATACTTTTCAAGACCAAATTTTACCCCCTCCCTTTCTCTTTACCTTTGGGGGATCTGATACAATGTGCCTGGATCCCCAAGAGTTTCTGTGCTAGACTTAACCTCGATCAGTTCAGCTGTGTTTGCTCAGAGCATTGAGCACAGCCACATGACAGACACACCATGCTGCAGCAGCATCAGTTGCAATAAGCTGCATCATTCACATTGTGCATTCGATGTGGTTTAATCTACATTTCAGTGATGCAGCTGCTCTTATGATACTTTGAAACATGCATTCATTCTGTTTGTCATTTCTGTGTCCTGTGATTTATAGATAAATTCGACTCTGTTGCCATACCTTCATGGTCTGTTGAACGTGATGCCAAAGAGATGTATACTGCCACGCTATGAATACACTTCAGCAGGTCACTCGAGTTTACTTGATGAAGCTGATGCTGGTAATAATGATAGTCCTTGCCGAAAGTTTTGCAAGAATTCATTTAGTTTATTTTCCACTGATGAATGTAAGCCAAAATACTTGTTAAATTGTGTCACCTGAATGCAATATATTTAAGCAGTAGTCCGTCTTGTCTGTTTCTTTTGTAAAAGAAGTAATTTGACTAGTAAGTGACTGTTCATGTTGTAGGAGTTCTGGGCTATTTCCTGGCACAGCTTAATGACCTCATTTCATATGCAGATCTTCAGCCAAAGGTGTTCCAGTATTTTCGTGAAATTGGCAATGCAATCATTTTTGCATGGCACCTCGAAAAAGCTCTGGTACAATATTTATGTCTGCAATACTGTGTTTCTGCTTCTAACATTATCAGAATAGTGGCTTGTAATATGGAATTGCACTAACTATTGTATTTGGCCATTGGCCATTAGTTCTTCACATTTTCATACGTACCTGTTAACTTTAACAGTCGTACGGTAATCTTAGATTTCACTAGTTTTAATACATTTAGCACTGCTTTCATCATCAGAAATGTATTAAAAAATACCTCTGAAAGCAGTAAAGGAACCTGACAGTGTCATGCTAAAAATAGATAGTGCATTTTAGACCAGTACCATCTGTAACTAATGACAGTTATGTGATGTATTGGTATGTTGTGCAGGTCACACGTGAAGCCCGCGAGTCTGTTCTTGCTGCCATGTTTCAACATGACATTCCACCTCCGTTTGTTGCTCAAAAAGGTTTGACAACAAGTTGGAAATGTTGTGCTGACTGGCCTAATTCTTTCACTTGTGCTGGAATTAGTTGTTTCATGTAAGCCAGCTGTATGTTAAAAGGTCAAAGGTCATACACTTCATATAGTGCTCCTTAGTGAAGGAACCTCACTGCAGCGGCACCAAGGTATAGCACGCATTGTCAAAGGATTTCACAGTTTTACCTGCACACCCATGCATTTATCCACAAATGGAATGAACTATACCTGCCTTTGCCTTCCCAGCCGAAGGTGGTCCTCATTTTCCGACCTGGTGGGATGGAAGGCTGAGTTGGCCTAGGCACCACCATGGTGAGTATACAGTCTGCCCAGGATCACTACGTGAAGGGTATCACAGTTGTTAGCTGTTCAGACTGCCATGCATCACAGGACATCTGGAGCACAGCAGCAATGAGCGTCGAACTCTTGACCACTTGGGGAGCCACGATGCTGTCCACTGAGTCACTAATGTTGATGCATTAGAGAAAAATGTTTTACTGCTTTATGTTTGTTGAATTTTATGCATAAGTTTGTATAGGTCTATTATTTGCCATCCAGAATTTGAATATAGTCTGAAAAATGTCAAAAACATGTTTGATTTTTTGTTCTTAATTATTGTGTAGTCATTGCAATGTGATAAACGGCAGTAGCATTATTCTTTATATTTACGTACATTATATATTTATATTTATATTTTGTTATATTTTTAGCTGGTGATAACCCAAACCAGGCAGATGCAGAATTGCGACAGAAGTGTGAGATTCTGAGTATGAGGTTTAAAAGTCAGTTTGTGCGCGAAGTAATCTCAAAGAAGGGGACTGAAGAGGTAACCACATTCTGTCAATATTTTTGTCATTTCTGTTGATTGTCTGTTATCTTGCCTATTGTAGGTTATTGTAGTATGGAGATTCACTGTATGGGAATCTGATCTGATCTGATATGATAATAAGCTGCCATAAAATTGGCATATCTGATTCTGATCTAGTTTATTCAATGATAATGCCAGCTTGTGGAGGCAGAAGGCAAAGTTAGGGATAGAGTTGTTGAAAGTTGGATAGGTGCTATAAACTGAAGAGTTTCTTGTACTTCTTCAGTTGTTTCAGTCTCTACTGGCTCTTGAGAATTTTTGGCTGGTCTGGTGCCTGTTTTCCCATGCAATGAGTTATGTATAAAATATTAGATAACAGCCTATATCTAGAAACGTAATTCTGGTTGTGCATGTCTGAACATCTTCAGAATATGTAGATAAAGTTTGAGTGTCAATGTTGTGGAGTCAAGGTCTAGGTCACAGCAGCAAAATAAGCACGCTGGTGGTCTGCCTTCAGTTCAAAAGCAATGTTGATGTATGTGTGTGACTAATTGTTCAGCAAGTTCAAGTTGTTCGTGATACCAGTCTCATCACAAAAGAGAAGCTGTCGGCTGGGCTGACGGTGTTCAGTTGCTGGTTGCGTCGTCTTCGCGAGGTTCTGGGAAATGATCCTATCTGGAGCACTCTGTTGACTGCCAGTGGTGCGTGGAACATTGAAACAAACATGGAGTTCCATCGGATTTGGAGCACAATGCAGTTCGTCTTCTGTTTGCCTGCTGGACGGAATCCGTACACACTTGAGTAACTTTTTTGCTCTTTGTCTGAATGTACGATATTTTGGAGATTTGCATGCTTTCTTCAGCTGTCTCGTGTTGTTGAGTTTGTTTTGGGATGTTAAATGTTTGTGTGTATTTGTATGCAGACTGTTTGGCCTAGATCTGGTTGAAATATTGTCAGTTATATATACACTGTGGGCCACAAAAACGTGCCTCTTTTATTTTGGCTCTAACTTTGTCAAATGCTAACCAATCTGCAGAAAATTTTCATGGCTGTGCATGAAATTTACGACAAAACCCATGTAACAATTCCCACCCCACCCTAGATATGTTGCTGCACTACCTTGGGAAACTTAGACATCCAAATTTCTTTAAAATTACGAGCGGTAAGGCTTTGAAAACATATCACAGATGACCAAACAAAACACTTTATGTTATGCAGCTAAATCAATATTGATACTGCTCAGTAGTTGATAAAATGTCCACCATTTGTTCGCATACATGCCTGAGAGTATCAGCACCACTTGTCAAAGGCATTGTCAGTGATGCTTTGATCTGTGCCACACCAACCATTCAGCTAGGTCTGCTTAGTTCATCAACGTTATGCATTGTGACTGAAAAGACTTGCTGCTGGACGACACCCCATATCTTGCAAAAACCAGATTGATGTCTGGACTGTTTAGCAGCCATAGGTCTGGTTGAAAGAAAGAGATGTTTTCTGCTTGAGAAGTTGTATGGTAATCTGTGCTCAGAATGTACAAGCACTACAAACATTTAGGCCTAATTACAGAAAGCCATCTGCTATTTCAAAGAATATTCACAGCAGCCAAAAACTAAATTAATAAGTAAGCAAGTAATAAATAACTAAGCTAAATGCATTAACTGGGAACATCCAAAAGTCAGTGCATTTTGTTTACAGTTTTGTCTATATTAGCAGAAAATCAGGACTTCTAACTTTTTCAAGGTAGTGCAGTTCGGGTTGTAAATTTCATGCACTTTCCAGCGGTGAAATTTTTTTTGAAGATTGCTTTGCATTTTGACGGAGTTTGAGTCAAAATAAAACTTAAAAGTGGTACGTTTTTATGTCCCACGGTGTATATGCAGTTATAGTCATATATAACAGCAAATTGCACTGAGTTATGAAGCTTTATGCATACTTTCATTAGCAAATGTGTAACTGATGACTCAAACATTTTTGTCATTTTTTGGTGATGATGTATCAAGAAAAAAACTGCTCCAATACATGACCTACTTTCATTGCGGGGGTGTGCTCGATAATTTGTGTCAGGTTTAATAGTGTTTATGTTCGAGATTTATTTCTGGACAGAAGAAGTGCTCATCTTTGATGGCCTTTGCTGCCTCTGAAGGTACCATCTTGTGGTGAAATAGAAATGTGTACTTTCTTGTTATAGTAAATCAATAACTGAGGTCCCCAGTCATTGGGTAGGCAATTTTTTAGTCTACAATTGCTC
>Ga0126335_1001637_pt1 | contig 12765 bp, 11 predicted proteins | sample OlaspJWI45metaG_FD_108409 | JGI IMG/M metagenome (GOLD analysis project Ga0126335, IMG submission 108409) | Marine gutless worms symbiont microbial communities from Oahu, Hawaii - Olavius sp. 1 OAHU.JWI-45 metaG | ecosystem: Host-associated > Annelida > Digestive system > Unclassified | place...
CTGTTCTGTTCTGTTCTTAGCCGTCCTCGATCCGAGAGTTGGCCACACCATGGACGTACTTTCTCCATTTGTCCCTGTCCTCTGTCATTCTGATTGACTCTTCCACGGAGAGTCCTGTCCACGTCTTGATCTTGTCCATCCAGGCCGTGCGTGGCCTTCCTCGCCTGTGTGCACCTGGCATTGTTCCTTGCATTATCTCTTTCTCCAGGCAACTCCCTTGTTTCCTCATGGTGTTTCCACAGTATGCTAGCTTCCTTGCTTTGATGGTGTCTAACAGTTCCCTCTTTACTCCAGCTTTGTTTAGAACCCACTCATTTGTTTTCTTTGCTGTCCACGAAATCCGCAGAATGTTTGAGTATATCCAATGTACACTACCCAATATTTATTGTAGAATAAATAGTTAAAAATGCCAAAAATATGTTTAACGAAGAGAATTCTGTGTCAGAATGCACTTCTTTAAGCTATGGCTTTGAATACCATACGCAAGCACTACTAACTTTTTCGAACTCGTCAAATGGGATATGCATCAGCCGACGAGTGCCGAGGACTTTCAACATCAGACTGCTCAGATCACGACTGATGGCCTCAACCAGCCTCAGAGCCCGCTGTATTGGGTACTTGGTTGTGCGAATCTTCTTGAGATGAGCAAAAATGGCAACTAGTGAGCCACGGATCCGTTCCAGCTCGGTGGCTGACAGAAGGTCATTCAGCGGGAAGTCTTTCATCAGAGTATTGTAGTCAGCAACCATCGTCAGAGCCGGCTTTAGACCTAGAATATAACGAATGTGTTATTGAGGTCAGACTAAATTCATTCCAACTCAACACACTATTTCGTACGCATCAAATGCCAGCATACCATTATAACAGATTTTGCCAAACCAGCCAGTGACCACAATTAACTACCTGTTCCAACAGCAAAATAAAATGAACTGACATCAGCAACAACAACAAATACTCTTGAAAAACACCAGGTTTCGACAAATCACATCTCTAAATCTACTTACTGCATTTTGGTTGACACAAGTACTAGCAGCAGTTAACTGAAAAAAGTTGGAACATTAAAAATGAGAAATAGCAGTAACTCATCTCACCAGTGTCCGTGTCGAAGCTGACTGTGGCGTGGAAGCGTTTTCCATGTTTGAGTATATCCAGTGTCAATGTCACTTCAACACTGTCTCGTTTATCCTGGATTCTCTGCAGCGCTCGCTCCAAGCCGAGCCAGAAACTGATCTCCTGCAGGGCTGTACCTGACGATGGGTCTCGATCCAGCTTCGTCACCTAATCCAATCAGAACATTAAACTGTGTGCGAGGGGAGCACATACCTGTACATGGCCGTTTTTCGCTGTTGTGACTTTGATATTAACCCCATGACCTTGAAACTCGAAGTTGGCATAGATACTCTAAAAATGTAAGTCCACACTGAAATGAAGTTGCTAGGTTAAGGCATTCGAAACTCCTAACGGTGGATAAAATATACATGGTAAATGAAAAAATACAAAAATGCTCAAGGTCAAAGGTCAAGGTAAAATGTCACCAACTTCCAACCACTTCTAGCATTCACTACGGAACTTATTCCTACCAAGTTACATCAATTTCCTATCAGTAGTTTTTGAAATTTTGGGCAGGTCAAACTCATAGACACACAGACGCTGCCAAAAACAGTACTTGCTCACAGCATAGCTGGCATGCAGGTAACTATGCTAATCTTACACTCAAAGCCCAGCAATATTTGCTGTATCATGATCAAGTGGTTACAACATGAGCGATAACCATACTCAACGGCTTCTGACACTGGTGAATATATGAGCCTGTATCAGTATATACGGCAGATTTAGAACAGCCTAAGATGCACATATCTCCTCAACATGTTTCAGTCCTGCGAATATGTATCATCATTATATAAGCAGCAGTATTATCACAGTGCATGGGACAAAGTATAAAAGTAACACCCTTAACGTCCAGATCTTTTCAATCAAAGTTCTTTTCACGATCAAATTTCATCATCTGTAAGATCTAGCCTTGATTCAAAAACTCCCAGTGGCTGATGACATTATTTCTTCTTTCAGTAAAAGTTTTACTAGTTACTACCGTTGCAGCAAAATGATAGTGACTACAGCATGAAGGCAAAAAACCACAAATAAACGGGAAAAAACAACCTTTTGAATCTCACGGATCCATCTATTGACTCCACTCTGCAGAGCGTTAAGGAATGTTGCATCATCAACCCGGTCACCAAAGTCTGAAACTTTCGGCTTTGTTCCCTCTTCTGTGGCTTTTTTGATAACTGATGCCACGACTGGGTGTACCGTCAATGTAATCTCCGGTATGTCGATGTTCTGCTGCAGATGAAGAAGTCCCATCTCAAGCTCCTCAATCTTCTTTTCCACCGAGGGAGCCATTTTGTCGCCATCCCTGACACAGTGTTCAGTCACAGTCATATAGGCCTAACTATACAATTTACGACTTATGACCTCCGGTCCCTATGCCCTACCATATTTGATGCCAAGCGGCCCACATTTGGGGACTTCCAGCTGTTAAAACCGAAACATTACAAATTATTGCAGTATGCAGTTTTAGAGTACACTGATTGACTCTTTTCGCCTTATTTCTGATCTGTAAGTATAGAAAAACTGTCAATAACAAACTCCACTGCAATGTCTTTTACCATGTGATAATCAAACATTAACCTTGTAAGATATGCCAATATGACAGAATGCTAATTGCTAAAAGCGGAGCTAAACAGACTGACCACTGTGTAACTGACAATGCTGCAACCAAATTCAGGTAATGGTTACAAACCATAATCCAAAAAATCACAGCTAAGTTACCGATCAGCTTTGCCAGTAACTCTGAGAAATGACTTGAAGTATGGTGCCACGGCATTGCTGACAAACGAATGCAGTGTCTCATATGGCGACCCATCACTCAAGTTCATCAGTCGCAGCTGGGCGGTAAATGTTTTGTCTGCTTCCACAACTGGTCCACGCTTGATTATCACAACACTGTCCACACACGATCATTGCACAACATCAGCATAACTCGATACCCGACACATTAAATTCACTAACATGTTGCAAAACATTGTAAACTAAGTTTGGCAGCCAAACAGTCTTCACTAAAAACAAATACTGGCTCATTATATGTATGATTGTAAAGTGAAAAGTTGCATCTGTATTTTAAACACATCCATCAATGTGAAAATTAAGTCACAATATCATACATACTGCTAAATGTGACCAGTATTTATTAACACCTAAATATTTTGCAAAGTTCCGGTTTCGATCCCCGGGTGATGCCAAAAAGTGAAAGCATGATTGTAAATATTTACCATTATAAAGTTGTCTTATCTTATATGATGTGTCTGATTGTTGTTTCGGTTTGTACAATTGTTATGATTTGTGTTCTATTACATGCACTGTCCTGCGAGGCAGATATTGTGTAATCCAGCATTTGTGCTGCAATACAAATAAAACCATTACTAATAGTCTACAGTACACAAACAGCTACCAGTACCATTTGCATGTTAGGGTGGCAAAACTAATCAGCCGTACCTGTTGACCTTAGTGTTAAAAAACTTGACTTCCGATGTTACGTTGTAAGTGACAATATCCTTCTCGTCACCTTCACTGCTTTCCGTCTCAGCTTCATCTACAATCAAACAAAAACAAATCATTTAAATGTGGTACTAAATATGATTGAATTCCAATTGATTAAACTCCATGTATCAACTCATGTTGCCCTGAACAGCAAAACTGCAGTTACTTTCATTTTTCTCTATTTTTGATGCAATGTAATACATCCAATGGTCCATACAGAGTTAGTACAGTACAACTCATGCCCAGTAGTATTCAACGAAGCAGAAGTCAAGAAACTAAATTAGTTTACAGTCAACTCCTCCTGAAGTCAAGTCAAGTGATCCAAGACCCAACACCTAGGAAATCGACATGGGTTGATGACATCACCATGTTTTATTAAAACTTTCATACTGCTGCAAACATTACTCATACCGTCACCACAGACCAGATTGCTGTTTCGCCCATGCCAGTGCTTCTCGCTCCTTTTGCCTGAAGCGCAGACTTTGAGCAAAACTAAATTGCTGCCGTTTATTAGACCAGTTTAGGAATCAGGGTTTGGTTTGGCGTCAAATGTGGCAGGGCGCAGGAGATTTAGCATGACTCCACAGAGGCACAAAGCACGAACCTTTAGCTGAAAGTCGCTGTACAAGGAGAACTGGAACTTGCGGATCGGCAAGAAATCGTTTCATGCAGTCGACGACCGCTCGTTCGTCCAGAGCTGCAGCAAAAGCCTCCGGGGTGTCTTCGGCATCTTCCAGCAGCACGGGAACTGTCCGACGTAGATATCCGGCGAACTTGCACACATCGCTGATGGCGGCCGTCTGCGCCTGCTGCACCGGCGCTTCGGCGTCTCCAACGTCAGCCATCCACCTCTGAACCGACTACGAACAACAATCGTCTAACCTTTCAGCTGTTTGTGTAAGTAACGTGCTTTCTACGAACGTCATCAAACGAAAAATGAACTTAAAATGTGAAAAAATCCCACCATACACTTCGCACCTACAGTCATCAGTCATCAGACATCGCCGCCACACAAAACTAGCGAGCCTCAAGGAATTTAGGAAATTTATACCGATAAACTAAACCGAATACCGACAACGAGCTCATTTAACGCACGTGTCTGTCCGCTATCGTCTGTCCGTCGGCATCTATTTATTTCAGTTTAGTCATATTTAACAACTCAGATGTTTCGTATTTATGATAATGATCGCATAGGCCTAATGGTTTCGTGAATCAAGAACATTTTTGGCTTTCTGCATGCAACCCAAACGACAATAACTAGATCGAAAGGCCTTTCAGTGCATGGTGCATTCGTAAGAATTCTCGATTAGTTCCCATTGGAGCTTGTAAGCTATTTCATTAATTGGTATAACTTCCTGCAGCTGAAGAATCGTGAATAAAAATTTTAGAAATTGAATCTTGACAGTTACTATGGAAACAACGACGTCACATAGCCTACCGCGGTATCATTATAAGCAGCTGCAGCAAAATTGACACACTGTAATAATAAAATTTGCTTATCGTATCGATACTTTTGTATCAATTGTCGTGGGTAAAGATGACAGAAGAAAAGGCCCAAGACAACATGATGCAGCTGACCTCACATATTGGCGACGAGAGAGAAAGAATTAAAGAAAAAGATTTGGAAGAAACGGCAAAGCAGCTAGCAGCGAAAAAAGACAAATTCGAAGCTATGGTTGCTGTGGAGGAGAAGCAACTCCAAAAAGAACGAAAGGTTGGTAGATTATCGTCTAGTTGACAAGAGATATTTTAGCAAAAGTTACGTATATAAGTATATATTGCGTCATTATAACGTAAGAGAATATTTATTTAGTTCTTGAGTAGTAAATATGTGGAATAGGCCTAGTTTGCCAAATGACGTGGTTGAGGCTGATACTACTAATACTTTTAAAAATCGTCTTGATAAATATTGGTCTAATCAACATGTTCTTTTTAATTTTAACGCCGACTCAATTGGAACTGGAAGTCTACCAATTTCTATGTGAAAGTGATGTCAAGATGCTGGCAAAGAGGACTACCTGTGCCGTCAGACACATTGGATTGGATTGTATATAGCCTACACTAATCAGTTTGGACTTTTATTGCGACCGATGATACAAAGCAAAGCAAAAGAAGTTCAGACGAAGGCGCAGGCCATAGCCTCTCTATACCCTAAATATGGAACGCTTCACGAATTAGCGAGTATACAGTGTTAGTCTGTGTGTGTGGGCCCACCGCCCACCACGTAAAGGTAGGAACACTTCACATAGCGCCTCTTTGTGTCAAAATGCGTTACGTCATTTTGTCTATTAAACGATTATTGATTGATTGATTGATTGAGAAGCGTTGCGGTATCGCACGGATTGCAGTGGCGGATCCAGGGGGGCCAGGGGGCCCGGGCCCCCTATTTTTGGCAAAGTCAATTTAATTTTTTTACAATTGTATACAATGTCTGAATAAATATTTTTGAAATTAAATTTAAATTTTATAGTGGCCGAAATCCGAGGATTTTTTGGAAGTGTGGGGGGTGTATGCGTGTGTGTGTGTGAATCGCAATCGTGGCCGCTACTGTTTTTTGTTCAGCAAAGGCCCAATTTTGAATGATATCCAAGGCCATTCTGATCCCAAAAATATATGCCAGATTGCCAGAAATCGCATCTAATTTTTCAGAATTTCTGGGGGAGGCCCCCCAGACCCCCCGCCGGCGCTCGCGCCTTCGAATCGGCGCTCGGTTGGGGGCTTCGCCCCCTTACCGGGCCCCCCCTTTCCAAAATTCCTGGATTCGCCCCTGCATTGTAAGGATCTCAGTTTTTCCTGCACACCCACGCGTCACGATATGAACTATGCCTTTGCCCTCCCAGCCGAAGCTGGTCTTGCACTTTACCGACCCGGGAGGGATGCAGGCAATTAAGGCAGGGTCGACATAGTTGGCTGGTTTCATTGCCGAGATGGTTTACCTGCCCGAATACGGTCACCTGTGCAAAACTAACCAGGCCCGCTTAGTTGGTGAAACAGGAAGCTCAGCTGTCGCTGATAAACAGTCAGGCGCCGGATTGGCCGGATTTTGCGGCCTATAGTAGTTTTCAGACACGCTCGCTAGATGTCACCGACACGTGTTATATCGTCATTGCTGCTGTGTGCAGTGTCCGCATTTGACGCCGTCAACGAGAGGGTTTCTCTCGAGCTATCGGGTTCATATTTGGTATGGGAAAACTAGAATGGCTGGGCTACAATCTGGTAAAAAGGTCGCATGATGATCGACTCAGTGGTTTTGGCACAATACATCAACGTGACAGTCACACAGCCACACAGACAACCACACAGCCACATCGCCATAGCAATAGCCGCCCTAACGCCTACTCAGCATAAATGAACAACGCAAAGCTGGAGCTGAGCATACAATGACGATCTTAATATGGATGACTTGTAGAGTACAAAGGAACTCGAATGCTGGCTGGCGGAACGTCAGCAACATGCATTTGATATAGAAGGTCATGGAGCAGTCATGGAGGGACTAATGGCAAAGACTGAACACGATCTTAAGGATCTGGAAGATCTTGAAAATCGTGAAGAAAAGTGCGTGCTCATTGTCATCAGCATTTCTGTTTAGTGTACAGCTAAAATGACACCATAGGCGTACGAGGCGGGGGGCCAGGGGTGCACGTAACCCCCAAAATTTTTGTAATAAAAACGCGAAAAAAATGAAAATAGCTCGAAATTGCGAGAACAGCCATTTGCTGGGGAGTTTTCGGAAATGGGGGTGGGGGTAGGGTGTCTATCGTCTCGTCGGCCGTTGTCCGCGGACTTCAACCCAGTCTTGTCGGAAAAGCGTGCCCGTGCCCCCCCCCCCAAATTGACTTCACCCCGTACGCCTATGAATGACCCATTATTTAATCAGCAGTAGATCTACCAGGTTCTCACTCTGCGACATACGTTAAGGCTCCCCGGACTGCGGGATCGTTAGCAATTGCAAGATCGATTTGCAGGGGCGACCGGTATGCACTTGCTGCAAGACTTGCTCCGATGTGCAAGCAGGGCCTAAGCTTGATATTATAATGAGACATATTTACCTGCGCGCCAGCTAGGCTGCGAGCGGGTATTGTTTTCGGCGATGTCTGTCTGTGCGTGCGTGTGCACGCATGTGTGCGTCTGTCCGCACAAAATCTCGTAAACCACTGACCAGAAATTGATGTAACTTGGTAGGAATATGCTGCATGGTGAACGCTAGAAGTGTTTGGAAGTTGGTGACATTTGACCTTAAACTTTGGCCCTGAGAGCTATTTTCGTACTTATTTATGCTATAACTTTTGAATGGAAATGGCCTGATCTAGCAACTTCGTTTTCGGTACGGAGATACGTCTTGAGAATATCTATGTCACGGTCCAGTTTCAAGATCATAGATCTAAGATCAAGGTCGCGGCATCACGAAACGGCCAGGCGCAGTTATTTGTGCTACGTCAGGCACAGTTGAATCATCATTGTTTCTGGTACACATTTATCCATGTTTTATGGTACTGAGCTGGCACAGTAGGCCTAAAGTTTTAGAGCCAGTGTCGAGTTATTTTGGTCTTTTCCTCTGATCCCCGATTAAGTCATATTTTTCTAGCGATTAACGTATCTCATGAAAATTTCACGACACTGTGGTTTCTGTGCATGATAGCAGATTTTTTGAAAGCGGGCTTTTTTAACCTGTCAAATTGTCACTAAATTACTGTGCATGTTACAAGAACCTGTATGTACATGTGTATCGTTTCAACCTCTTGGATAGGCCTCTTTCCGCACTGTGACAATACTGCTTTAGGAGAGCAACGCATGACATGAAAATCTCGTCTCTGGTCCCAGACCGGATTATCTACGAGTGGAAGATTGAACACGTGAAGAACAAGCTTAGCCGGTCGACCAGTATCCAGAGTCCGCCTTTCCCTCCAGGCGCCACCGAGCGTCGCTGGCAGTTGTCTCTGGTCACAGAACGAGCCGAACTGGACGCGCTGCTGCTACCACACCTGACGGTCATCGACTCGCCATATCCAGTGGTCAGTACTGACGTCTTTTACATGATTTCTAACTTATGCCACATTGAGCTACTGTAATGCAACTTAACTGGTGCGAATCGTCGTGACACCTGACTTTCGGAATTACCAGTGACTCCTCTATCAGTTATTCTGCACAGCTTGGCGAACTGGTTCGAGCCGTATATGGAATATGCCTAGTACGCAGTAGGCCTAATCTGGTTCACATGTTGAGTGATGATTTACCAATTTTCAACGAGTTGTGTCAGCGTTTTCTGTTGTTTATTTATAATTGTTTCTTCCACAGCTCAAGTCTTGTGAAATTTTTGGTATGGAATTATGTTCAGTCAATATAGGTTTAACTTAGGTAGTAATTTTTATTTCTGTCTATCGCGATTTAAATTAAACAAACAGTCGTTTTTGATGGGTGTATTAATATTCGTAATATTATTTGCCAGCTCTGTGCTAGTGTAGCAAAAGAGATGAACAGTTATTGGGTTGCCAAGTTTATGACAGTTTTATGTTACCTGATACAGTTAGATTTGGTCACACTTTTTACTGTATAAAGAAGAACTGTGTTGTATAATTGACTATTCAGCTGCAATGTGATGTAATGTTGCACGTTACGATAGCACCTGCACTTGCACTTTTTTATATGTACTGATGTACAAATTTATTACAATAATATCGGTAGTACGTCGGAAAGACAGCAACACAGAGTATTAATTCGTGTGTTGGCCGTCCGTCCGTCCGTCCGCCCGTCCGTCACCACGTCGTTCACATTTACAACCAGGATGCGCTCCAGTGTGACTGGTTTCGCACGCCGTGGCGCTATCTAGTGAATTCAGAAAATGTGCTACCAGCTTAAGCAGCAGCCGTCCTTCGAGCTGAAAACAGACTAAATATCGCAGTCAAGCACTATCGAGCCTCATACACAGAAGTGGTGCTGGTCGTTTTTACTAGACCGTGTTTGCGATCGGTAATAAAAATAGGCATCTATGAGCCACTTCGTTTGTAACCGTTTCCGACGAAAGTGCGCTGCGCTATTCCAGCTCTGTCGGTATCTCTCGCAACGCAACGTGCAGTACGCAACGTGTGTGGTAACACGGCCTAGAACTAGAGAGATACAATGAGCAACCTCCACTGGTTGCGAGTTCAGAGCGCGTCAAGTACTAGGTGGCCGTGCTGACGTACAAGGCTCTCCACAGTCCACAACACTACATCACGTTACCTTGGGCCATACTCGTCCGTGTTGCTGATATATACCCGGTCGGCGCGCACTTCGCTCTGAGGTCACTAACCGCACGGCGGTGCCCTCTGTTCGTTTACACACAGTCGACAACAGGGCATTTCCGGTTGCCGCCCCTAAGGTCTGTAATAGTTTTCCGGACGACATAGTATCTTCTGCCGCCCTACCTTCTGCCGCCTAATGAAAAAAACTTTGTTGTTTAATGTTTTGTCTTCTAATTTGATCCCGTAACTGTTTTTCCTTGGTCTGTAACTTGTGACACTCTAGTGGTCCTAGATGTTGCCGTAGTTATTTAGGCCACGATAAAAATACTATTACATTATATTTTATTACGTTACATTTAGAAGCGTATTGCATGTAACAGATGAAAGTGTCGGTGAATCTGCTGGTCTTGCGCGGCAACGGTTGGACATCGGTGGGGTCCGATGATAAGCAGATTAAAATCGACGTGAACGAGAGCCAGACGGGTACGGCAGTCATCGAGGACAGCTCCATGACGCTTGAACAGCTGCACAGCTTCACCAGCAAGCACGACGACAGTATCACAATCCGCTGTGAAATTACTGTCTGCGACTGTGGCCAACCTGACGGAGCCATACCACACCAGGAAGCCACGAAACCCTCCAGCAGCTGCCCCGCGCTTGAAGACCCCAGCAACCTCTGTGACACCGGCACCAACGCAAACAGATGCCACCCGAAAGTCGTCTGCTCTGTCCAGTGAAGCACTAGGTCTATAGCAGAACAACCGGCAGACTGACAACTGACTTCGATAACCCGGTTGACCGACATCAGATTTTTTCACTTTTGCTGGTTATCACGTTATTAGTTCTAATTACCTCTCGTTTAACAAACAATATCGACTCGTCGGTCATTGTTTCGTTGTGCATGTTGTAACACGATTTTTCTGTGTTCCAAACAATCGTTTTCTGGTGCATCTCAAGTCAAAAGCTACATTCACTACGACCACAGGCCTACAACAACTCTTCATAAACCTGTGACTTTTACCAAACATGACATGTATGTCATGTACAGTAAGTAAACTGCAGCAACACGCCGGCATCAAGTTTGATTCTAGTGAGTGATACGACTGACGAAGACAAGTGAGTCGACCTGCTGTGCTGTTCGCCGCACTGTGACATTGCCGAGAGGTCTCTGACAAACGATACGCTCACCACTTTCAGTTCGAATTCTGAGTGCTACGACAACTGATGCCAGCCGTCACCGACCGTTTGCCGCCGTCTTACGACGCCAGCAGTCCGTTCCGTCGGTGCCGTCTACCACGCCATGTGCCAACGTGCTAACCGCTGGCTGCTAGCCGCTAGCTACACTGTTTGGTGACATTCTGGTTGTTACATATGTTATAGTCGCTTTTTCCCTATTGTACCTGTTAGTATTTTCCATAGACACTAAGCCATAATTACTGTATCCCACCTGTTACTAAAGTTCTATTGTTTTCAAAGTTGTCTATTAATCATTTCCAGTTTTCCACTTAGGCTCACGCTGAGTGAACCATCAGGGCAGAGGGTGACCCGTAACAAAGTCAATACTGTCCGATGGCAGACTGTTCCCAATCTTTGCAACTCGAACTGCAAGAAGGCGAAAGCAGTTTATATTGGTGTCCACGAGTGTTACTGCTTTCACATAGCTGAAAGAGCGCTCACAGATCTATATCCACAAGACAAAAGATCAGTTTGCACGCAAACGTCAAATCACACCGAACTCCTCTTAGTTCCAAACTTCTAGATGTAATGCAGAAATTCGTTGACAATAGCCTATGTGAGACGTTTCACTTTCACCATGCGCTACGGACACGGGAAATGTCCGAACGCATAACGAATTCACGCGATATGTCTCTTCGTACACCGACTAAAATAATAACAAGGCTAACTTAACCGTGGCCTAACCACTTAATAACCAACTCGGCCTAGGCTATATTTCGTGCAAATACCAAAAGCGTACAGATATTCGAATTAAGTCTACAGCGTCGACGTGGAGAGCGTCGCAGAGCCATTATTCTTGCATCCTTGCTGTTCCACTAGGCTATATCTACTGGCCGGCTATTTTATAATTATCATGTACAAAAATATCTTTTTACAAGTACGTAACCTGACAAGCTAATCACAGTCTTGCAACTATACATCTCTTTCCACCATTCTAACTTTGTAAGCGGAATGGGCATTAGTTAGTCCCCACACTTCTTGTTCGTCAATACAGTCCTGCGTTCCAGGAGGTCTGAACTGGAAGTTCTGTAGCAGTGAAACAAGAGCAAGATTTCTTGGCGCGCCAGCAATTCACCAAGACACGAACGTTTCCCTACAACAATCAACGTCATCGCCTCGCGCTATTATTTCCTCTCCATCACCGCGAGCATACGTCACCAGCGTCACTGCGATTGGTTGATGACTCTGCATGTTTTAAGCGTCTTATAAGGCACATTTGACAATGGAGGCTTCGGAGCCTGGTGACTTGTTTTTATGCGTTGTGTAGGCCTATAACAGTTCTTGTTCACTTACTCACATAGCACAACACCAGTTTTCCAAACTGTCTCACAGATAAAATATTAAAATACTGTAAAGTGAAACCTATAGGGCTTACAAAACAGATGCCACAAATTACTGCAATGATTATAATCAAAATTAACTTATTCGCATAAAGTATGCCTAATAAAGAAGCTGTAGGGCCTATGTAAATTAATGTTAAATAATGGATTTACTGTCAACTCGTCCCCAACTCAACTTATCCCCAAGGCTAACATAACCGTGGCCTAACCATAAACATAACCCTAATCCTTACTCTAACCCTTGCCCTAATCAATCAATCAATCAATCAATGGTTTTATTTCAGGAACAAGCCCATATCAGAGATAAACAATAAGACAGGAGAGACAGAGAAAACTACTAAAACTACTAAAACCGTTAAAAACATAACACA
>Ga0126335_1001638_pt1 | contig 12764 bp, 12 predicted proteins | sample OlaspJWI45metaG_FD_108409 | JGI IMG/M metagenome (GOLD analysis project Ga0126335, IMG submission 108409) | Marine gutless worms symbiont microbial communities from Oahu, Hawaii - Olavius sp. 1 OAHU.JWI-45 metaG | ecosystem: Host-associated > Annelida > Digestive system > Unclassified | place...
GCCTTCTACTTGAAAGTGTAGTTAAGTTTTTTCTTCATTTTTGTTTGCTTGTTTTGCTGTATATTATGTTTGCTGTATTTCATGCTACTGCTACCATGATTTGGTGAAATAAAGATATATATATATATTGACAGACAGGTATCTTACCGTGGACAAAGCTAGTCCACAGTCGCTGGCCGCAGCGTTACGGCGAAACAGTGTTCTACAGCGGTGTATGTCTGTAGCCGGCATGTATAGTGAACATATCGATGATAGCACACGTGCCACAGCAGTACTAGACTAGAGTAGTTCAGTATCTGATGTGATCAGGTCCGTAGCCGCATTAGATAGTATAGTTGACACAAAGCATGTTACATGACTGTTTTTCCATCGTTATTCTACAGCTCAAAACAGACTAAACGCCAATAAGTTATCTCGTGACAGAAATCACAAATGTTACAATGTAACAATAACTAAAAACAAGTTTTCAAAATGCATATTTTCGCAGTTAAGTTGTTTTATTTAGACTTTGGTGTGAACGCGGGACAGTAGGAGAGGGAGCTCTGGGCGATGGAAGAGGCTGGATAAGAGGGGGTCTTAAAAACAAAGCGCTGTTAAGACGCTTCATTGCGAATGTATGAAATCAAAAATTTAATGCACGATGAGAATGAGATACGAATTATATGTACATTTTGTCACAAATGATACTCAAAAAGTCAGTTATGAACACTACACACCAGTTTTCAGCTCATTAAGGGTGTCATTCAAATCTAAAGGGGTATGTTAAAAGAGAGTCATCAGTAGACTGCAACTACACAACGCTTGCTTTTCAGTTGCTGGTAACTAACACTGCGCATTTAAATCTGTTTGTAGTTTCGATGCTTGCACGTAAGTAGCATTTTATCTCTTTATCGTTTTATGTCATTTTATGTTTATTTCACTTTAAAATGCGTTTACTGTCCACACTTTGGGTTTTGACTCACAGACTTTTTGTCACACTGGGACTCTTACGCTGTGATTAGCCTAGAGGCGGTTGCCTGCAGTTCATATTGAACAGTGAAGTGGTTCTGGTGGGATAGAAGCCTATCTCAGTGGCCAACTGGCTTCCTTCAGTGCTTTTACACTGTCGGTTGGGTCATCTGACCTGTAAAAATCGTCCCCGAAATGACCTATACAGTGTCAAGTGGACGTTAAGCCTCTACTCGTTACTTTGTCGTACAAACGTTTTATGAAAAGCATAGTCTTTTTCGTGTCTGACTAAATGCACTATAATTTATATAGTTTGTATGGTTTACACAAAAGTTGAACATGTAGGCCACCTGCTATGCCTTTGAACACGTGTATCGTTGACGGTTGCGATTTTATTAGGTTTTTATTATATATTGTTTTTTATTATTTGTATTTTCATTGTCATTTTATCTCGTATTTATAGGCATTTTAAATATTATTGTGAAAACAACTAATAGATCACGTTGTTGCTTCTTACATATGATGTTAATATCTTCACAGTTCACACAGCAATCTTTAGTTCTAAACAGATTTGTATTATTACCTGCTCGCATGCTGCGAACAGGTATTGTTTTTGGCGGCGTCTGTGTGTCTGTCCGCATGAAATCTCGAAAACTGCTGGTCGGAAAGCGATGTAACTTGGTAAGAATATGTCCCATGGGGAACGCTAGAAGTGGTTGAAAGTTGGTGACATTTGACCTTGACATTTGACCTTGAGAGCTATTTTCGTATTTTTTTCTTTGCCATGATTATGTAATCTTCTATTAGGAGTTTCGAATGCCTTAACGTAGCAACTTCATTTTCGGTGTGAAGGTGCATTTTCAGAATATCTAGGTCACCTGCGAATTTCAAGGTCATCGGGTTAATATCAAGGTCACAACAGCGAATTAGCGGCCGCGGGCAGGTATGTGCTACCCTCGGACACAGTTTAATTTGTTTTTTAAAAGTTGCATCATGTTTTTTAATTTCAGTTCGTTTATGCTTAGCCTTTCTTTCATTAGTATGGCAAGTGCATTGGGACGTGTGGAAATTAGTGTGTGTTTATCGTATGTTGCCGTCGCCAACTCTGAATGAAGGACTGGTCTTTGCTTTTTCTAGCTTTATTAGGCCAAGCCTACTGCATGTCTGAATTCGCTTTATTTATGATACGCCTATTGATAGCGACGTGATGATGAAAATGTCAAAAAGACTTCATTTGATTGGTTAGTGGTCATGAAGTAATTAAACGTAAAGTAGTACTGTGATATGAATCCAATTAAAAATTGCATTTTTCAAACAAGCCCAATCAATCAATCAATCATGCATTTTTAGAGTGGTCCAAGTAACAAAATCACTTCAGGATCCACTGAAGTGATTTTGTTATAATATACAGTTGCTACTGTATATTATAGGCTCAATGTTAATTGAGCCTATAATATACAGTAGCAACGAATCCACAGTTGATACCTTACAAATAATAAAAGCGTAAATATTTAAATACCATTTCGATAACTTATTGGTATTATGCATTCGTTGTCAGTTGTCAAGGTTTCTTATGATGACATCGTGAAACCACATGTACAAGCAGCAAACTGTTCATCATGCTTTTGCCTTCGTCGTGCTCGCTGTTGATCGTCATTGGTCTATCTCTTACAGGGGAAGAAGGCGAAGAGACAGAGGTAGAATCTCCAAAGATATACGAGCCGATTGGCAGCTTCAAGGAGCTGTCGGACCGCCTGGAGATGCATCAGCAACAATACAACGAGTCTATTCGAGGAGCCAAGATGGATTTGGTGTTCTTCAAGGTGACAGTTCACACACTGGACGTTTTCGTTACATGCGTATTCCTCCTGGCACAGACCCGTCAACCTCCGTGACCTCATCTGATTACTGATGATGGTCTGGTGTAAAAGAGGGAACATTAACACAACTGCTGTAGTTACTATAGTACAGTACAATACTCTTGTTGCGCGATGTTCTAGGCAGCTTATAGGTCCAGCAGACTGGGTTTTTGTCGCACTGGGACCCTTACGCTGTGATTAGCCTAGAGGCGGTTGCCTACAGTTCATATTGTAACACAGTGGTGGGATTGAAGCCTATCTCAGCGGCCAACTGGCTTTCTTCAGTGCTTTGACGCTGTTGGTTTGTGTCATCTGACCTGTAAAAATCGTCCCCGAAATGGCCTATAAAGTGTCGAGTGGGACGTTAAGCCTCTACTTACCCCTCCTGGCACGATAAAAACCATTTTGTTTTTTTGTGGGGACCATGGCGCTAGTTAGGTTTTTATAATAGCCATAGTCAGGGCTGAGGCCGGCTGTATGGCTAGGCCTAATGCGCAAACAAGACTGTACGATGTAATGATGAAGATAAAAAATCATAAAAGTGTCAGACTAAAAGTAGGCTTGACAGTAAAGGACAAATAAAGCATACTCAGAATTGGCTAAAATATAGAGCGTTATGATAGTTGATTCATGTGTTTGCGAGCGTTTAAATGTCGAACAGGTACAGACAGCTAGTTTATTGCAAGAATGTATAATGGTTAATGATGGCTTGGCTTATTTGCCTGATGCTTTCACTGCTTGGTGATATGTCTGACATTGCTCGTTATTTGTGTGTATGTGTGTGTTGATTGTTCAGTTCTTCTATCTATCTTTGTGTACTACGTGTACGACTGATATAATAAATAATAAATAAATAATACCTGGGCTACTGAAACTAATTAAAGCACGATGACTACCTTTCTTGTCGCCATGGTAGACCCGTGGCCGTGATTGCATAACATGGTTTTTCTGTGTTCTCTCTTTGACTAGAATGAATGTACACTTCCAGGACGCCATGACGCATTTGGTGAAGATATCGCGAATCCTGGGAATGCCGAAGGGCCATGCACTGCTCGTCGGAGTCGGCGGGTCTGGTAAACAATCGCTGACAAAACTAGCATCCAACATCGCTGCCTTCAAGTCTTATCAGGTCCAGTTATCTAGGTACACGTCGCTGCTATAACGTCATTGTCATCGGATTCTGTGCATAGTCTGCATGTTGCCACGATACGGGAGTTTTTAAAAATAGCGTTAAGCTGCAAATGTTTACATTCGCAACACTTGTCATTTGTTATGTTTGCTGATTTTGCAGTGTTTCAATGTCGGCTTGTGATGCTTTTCATATTTTGACGTAATTCTACAAACACTTTTGTTTTTCCTACAGACTGGTGAGTACTAAGCAGTCAACAATTTTATTACTCGAGGACTCGGTTGTACATATGCATGTTTGTTATTGTTGCTCTCAGAGGAAGGTATAAAGTTCATTTATTTTTATCAGCACTGTTCACCAGTGTGCTTTATATTATGATTACTTTCGCTTGCAGATCACTATTTTGCAAATTTTAAATTGGCAAATAAATGAAGTAAAATGACAAAATTATAATAAATTTTTAACTAAATAGAAACCCAGAAGACTTCGTCTAAAACTTACACTTTTACATAAGTTATCTGTATCACAGCTTATCAATGCTCTACTCGTTTAGCGACTGCTAGCCATCAGTTGTATTTGCGAGTTAGTAGTAGTTTTGACTGTCAAAGATATTAGACTAGTAGTTTCGACTGTAAATGAAACTGGCTCGGACACAAACTAAGAAGGGATGACAGCAAACGCTAACACAGTAAACCCCACAAGGCCAAAAACGAAGAAAACGTCTAAGGAATAATTGGAAAAGAGATCGTGAAAGGGAAATATGGACAACGGATTTCAGGTTAAGTTGGAAGAAGATGGAGTTGACAGCACAAGACAGAGCCGGATGGAGACAAGTGGTCTGTGGCCTATATGCTCCACTGGGAGTGTCAATGCAGAAGTCAGGTTGCTGCTTCTACTGCTGCTGATGCTATTTCCATACTTGTACTCACACATTGTCGTCACTGGAACTCGCACACCACATGAAATTCAGTAGGTTTATTGGTAACCTACTGAATTTCATGTGATGTGCGAGTTCCAGAAGTGCTAATGTTCGTATGCACACAAATCACAAATTATTTTGTTGCCGACGTTATTCACATGTAGGCCTAGTGGTTCACTTTATGGTTTAACTGTTTAATTAAACGGTTTTATTTCTGTTTGTTGCAAACTACGAAATTTTGACGATCTTGTTGATGCAGAGTTAACTTTTGTTATGAATTAGTTGTATTTTTCTCTATGATTTACGTATAAAACTAAAGTAGCACTAATGATTGGTAAATGCCGCCAATGTTCTAAATTAGATCATACAATGTCTCGAACTTCGTCGAGGATCTCAAGTTTTTGTATCGAACTGCCGGCGGTGAGGGCAAAGGAATCACGTTCATATTTACTGACAACGAAATAAAAGACGAAGGATTTCTCGAGTACATCAACAATATTCTCAGCTCTGGCGAGGTACACATTTGGATTAACAAAGTGTTTATTCTCCTTTCAAGTTCGTCTTCGGTGTCAGCTTCTGGTGAGTGTCAAGAGTGTGGCAATGCACTTCCTGCTGACGAGTTTGGTGTTGATTTTCTTATGGTTACATTCCGGAATCCCACACTTGCTTTTGCGCTGTTTTGCCTCTATCCTGCTTGTCAAATAGGACAAAGGCAAAGCAGTGCAAATCATCACCAAACTCGTCAGCAGGAAGTACAGTGACACACTGGTGTTGAGCATTCAAGTTCGTCTTCGGTGTCAGCTTGTGATGAGTGTCAAGAGTGTGTCAGTGTACTTCCTATGAGTGAAGAAGAATTCTGATAACGCTTACACCTAAGCGGTGACCTCGTCTTTTTTGTTATCTTTTGGCTAGCTTTTTCTTAGAATTTTATCTAAAATTGCTCAGTAGTAGGTTGTAGCTCGTGTCTTATACTTCTGCTTAGGGCCTTGTCGATTAGTTTAGGTAGTAAACTAGTTTCGGGGAATTTACTGTCTATCCTAAGTGCCGGAGTTTGAATCGCTCAGTGGTGTGCTAATTCCGTGTCGCGACGGATCGCGGGTACTCGCTCCGGAGTGGGTATCGTCCATTTCCGGAGAGAGTGACCTCCCATTCACAGACCGCCCTTCCGGCCCCATCCACAATACAAACTGCAGGAGGAGGACCGAGAGCGCCGGGGGCCCAGATGGCCGGTCAGGACCAGTATCCACCGTTCAGGGCTTCCACTCAGCCAGCTCCAGTGACTATGGGTTGCCGCCACACCGGGAACCATACTCCCCCTCAGTCGTGGTCACCGAACAGGGAGGCGGGACCCTAGGCTCTACCAGTGGACAAGGGGTAGTACTTCCGGTAGGCACCAGGCCGCAGCTCAGTTGGAGGACAAGGGCAGGTGACCTTTTACAGTGGGCCTGGGCCCACATCACTAGTCCCTTGTACCCCATTCCAGGCTCTATCTCCTACAGCAGAGGTAGAAGCACCAACCATATCTCCCCTCCCACTGGGAGTATTTCACACCACAACTACCTCCGCTGTTGTGCGAGAAATGCCAATAGTTCCTCCCACATCACAAACGAAAACTCCTACACACACAAGTATTTGGAACTTTAGGACGGGCCCGGCCCTCATCTCTCCGCGTATGTGTTCTGGCAAGACTGCTGCGCCACTATAAGCTGACACTGTGATTAGGTGTCAAACCTGTTTGCTCGCGACGAGATGGATGAGATACTGGAGGAACTGGTTCCTGTGATGAAGAAGGAGTTTCCTCGCCGGGCACCGACCAACGAGAACCTGTACAGCTACTACAACTCGCGAGTTCGACGTCACCTGCACGTCGTACTCTGCTTCTCTCCGGTAGATCTCTGACCTGGCCTACATGTTGTTTCATTAAAAATAATTTATATATCTTGGTTGGTTTAAGTCTATAATCCTTCTAAAATTTATATGAAATTTTACAATAATTTTAGCATAATCCTGCGGATAGTCGTAAATATACAGGGTGGGCCAAATTAAACGGGGCCACTCATTTCAACAGCTTGTAACTTTAGATATACTGATCAGATCTAAACCACTCTTGGCACACTTTAACGTCATTTTGTTCTTAATCAGAATCTGTCTGTCATTTTAGCTATCAATTTGAGAAAATGCCGCGGCGCCATCTAGCGAGTGAAAATGACCATGAAAACATTCTCTGCTCTTATTAAACCGTACTAAAAAACAAACGAACGTTCTTACTTAATTAAATTTTTTACACCAGTGATGGTAATAATTAATTACCTCAAATGATGTCAGTCATTGTTGTTATTTGTTAAATTATCTGTGATTTTTTTTCACTTTTTAGAGCTTTGATCAACATAACGAAAGACGATGGCAGATCGTTATTTATTACCATGCCTATGCCTTTCATTCACCAGATGGCGCCCCTTTATTTTGCATAACTACTGTATGCAGATTATGTTATCATTTTAATAATTAAATGGCCTTGTTTTCTGTCAAGAATAGTAAAGGTTTGAGCAGCACTTCTGAAATTATTAGCTAAAATGCGTGGCCCCGTTTAATTTGGCCCACCCTGTAATGCCCACGACAACGTTTCGACATGCAGATGCATCTAATTTTATTACGGACAATATTACTATTGATGCTGACATGGAAACTTCACACCAGCGGACGGCTATGGCGTAATGTTGTGACGTACACGTGCACAGGTCGGCGACAAGTTCCGCAGTCGGTCACTCAAGTTTCCTGGTCTCATATCGGGATGCACGATGGACTGGTTCGAACGCTGGCCAAAGGAGGCTCTCGTTGCTGTGTCCAACCACTTCCTGTCCAGCTACGAAATTATCTGTTCACCACAAGTAAAGCAAGCCATCGTTCAAACTATGGGTGACTTTCAGGTATAGACCATTGCAATAATTATTCATTAACTAATCAGTCAGTCAGTCAGTGTGTTGTAATTGAACGTTGAGTTTACAAGTTAATTAGCACTTATTGTTTTCCAGAGTGTTTTATTCTCGTTTATTGTTTCATCTTTTTTGCACTAATATCAACAACAACAAGAAGAAAAAGAGTGAACGTGAGTAAATGAAACAAATGAAAAATATGAACATTTAGAGTCATACTATTTCCTTTTTATATGCTCGTATGGCACCTTACTTACCTGATTAAATTAATGATTTGCCATAAAATTGAAGAACGAGCATTCTGCATTGCTTGTTTCTTTTCCGAGTTCATGAGTTTGATATTGACTGACATTATCCCGTCTGTTAAACGCTCTTAAAGTGTTAATAGACACGCACCTCAGCTCTAATCTGTCGCGGCTGAACGGATTGAGGTGCTGTTCGAGGGAGACTTTTGGGAGACCCAAACCATGCACAGTGCATTAGATGGGGGGGGGGGTCCCGGTATACATACGGCAAGGAGGGATAGGGAAAAATTTGCCAATTGAGAAGTATAGCAATTTTTGACTCATTCGCCTTCTGGTATAAAAACATTCGATGCGGACTCCACGAAATTACTTTGTTGACATTTGCACCAACAGGTTTGCTCGGTTCGATGTAGGCTGACATCAACTTGATTTTGATTGATTAGCTAAATCCTTTGACGACTGACGACTGACGACTGACTCACCTGCTGCTGCTGCTGATGATGATAAATTTATAATGATGTTAGCGATGATGGTGGTGGCTGGTGCAGGACATCGTTGCGGAGACATGTCTCGAGTATTTCCAGCGCTACCGTCGACAGACGCACATCACACCCAAGTCCTACCTGTCGTTTATCGGAGGCTACAAGACCATCTACGACTCGCAGAGATCTGAGATCGGTCGGCTGGCTGAGCGTATGAACACTGGTCTGATGAAGCTCATTGAAGCCACGGAGTCAGTCAATGAGTTGTCACGCGAACTGGCTGTGAAGGAAAAAGAACTTTATGTCGCTTCGATGAAAGCCGACAAGGTTAAACACTATCCACGTTTATAATTTTATTTATTGCTTTTGTTCGCGGTCGTTTCAAACCCTACCTTTTGACGATGATGAGATAAACTGACGATACGATACTAAAAGTGTACTTTATTGTGTTAATTACAACATCAGTTATAGCGTTAATCAACTTTATTAGTCGAATAAAAACGTTTGCTCTGTGGCAACGCGTTGAAAATGATACGAGTTATCGTTTTGTAGGATGTCGGGTGTCGGCTAGATTGCTAGACAAGCCGATAGGCAAGTTCGACGGTGGAGATTCTTACGGTCTTCACTGACAATTGAAGTGGTTTAAACATTTCATCTGTCAACACTATGCGAGATATAATGAATAGCGAGTGTTCAAAGTGTTGTCCTTTGGTTTAGACAAAGGCCCCGAGTCGCTTGCTCTATTTTTTTAACAATGGTCTGTTCTTCCACCAGTCGCTGCTTCAGCTGGGCCATTTCATGTACTGGCTTCTTGTATGCTTCTGCATGCAGCCCAAGTCTTGTACTCAACTGTGTTAAGCTGCTGACTGATTGGCGACCACAAATCCGGCGAAATGAAGTCGGGAGTTTCTTGATGCAGAAACTCGACTGTCCAACGAGCACTGTGTACTGGTACGATACCGGCGCACTGGCCTGCTGGTGACCTGCGTGAACACAACTTACGCGAAACGTTGTTTTAATTAAATTGTGCACGTCAAATGATATTGATATTAGGGCATTTTGGTGGAGTTGTGCTAAAAAGTGACGCGTGTTTTAAAAAAACCGATTGTCAAACTTGCGCGGTAGACCAGGGCGCTGTTTTGCAATGACGTTATGGTTGCTATAGCAACTACGCAGGTGGGTCTCGACCTAAACCAAACTTTTTAGACAAAATTAGTAGCTTCTTGACTTTCTCTGCCAAAAATTACCCACAACCAACTTGTTGTGGCAAAGTTATGCTAAAAATCGTAGGGTTGTGGTTTTTTAGACACAGTGTACTTCCTTGCAACCAATATGAGAATTCGATGAATACAATGAAGAATGTCCGTGTAGGTGCTGGCTGAGGTGACGGTGAGTGCACAGGCTGCTGAACGCGTCAAGGCGCAGGTGCAGAAAGTGAAAGACAAAGCTCAGAAGATTGTCGACGAAATCTCGGTGAGTAGTGTCGGAGTTGCAAGCGGCTTTACGATTACTTTGAGGCTAAGCCAGCTATATTTATAGTGGTCCCTTATTTTAAAGTAGTCTTATTTTACACATATAAAGTAATCATATTAAAAACTCTCAAGACTTCAAATACAGTTGTTTTATATTTGTTTGCACATTGTGTCAGTGGTGACAAACGGTTACACTCTGTGAAAAAATTGTCATTATTAATCATAAATGACATTGTTTAAATATTATACACAATATTTAGCTTATTCTTTCTGCGACTACGTGTAGATTGACAAAGCAAAGGCAGAAGAAAAACTGGAAGCAGCAAGGCCTGCTTTGGAGGAGGCAGAAGCCGCTTTGCAGACCATTAAACAAGCACATATTGCTACAGGTCAGCTGCCAGTGATTAATGTTGCACAGTTGCACACTATGTTATTCACCTGTTTCATTTCATTCTGTTGTTAAAGCATGCTCCAACTGCTGAAGCATTTTACTATACATCTGACAGTAACTACGCTATTGCCTCCAATTATCTTTCTAGACTCGTGTTCCTGTCACTCTTGGCAATATCTGTTTGTTTTTTGTCGTTTTCTGTTACCATACCGTGGAACAAACGGGCGGCAGAAGGGACTGTGTAAAGCGGCTAAGCCAAAAAGCTGGATATCATAGCGTAGCATTGTGTGTGTAGTTATTTTTCGTTAACTAAAACATTTCTCCAGTTTTATGAAAGCTGCCCAATTGCAAGTGTAAGACAATAAACAGACATAATGCAGCAAGAGCAGATACATATCAAATTCAACATATCTGTTAGGTAACATTTCATTGCGTATTGTTCTGCAACGGTAAATATGATTACTACCGTATATAAGTTAAAGATACCTACAAGTGATGGGTGTGTGCATGTGATGCAGTTCGTAAACTGGCGAAGCCTCCACACCTCATCATGCGTATCATGGACTGTGTTCTGCTACTGTTCCAGCGTCACGTTGAACCTGTCACTCTTGACCCCGATCGACCATGTCCAAAACCTTCGTGGCATGAAGCTCTCAAACTTATGAGTGCCACCAACATTCTGCAGGGTCTTCTAACTTTCCCGAAGGCAAGGATGTCGATTGCTGTTGTTATCCCTTAAATTCATCGCATGTAAGACCAATGTAAGGCAATTAATTTCGCAATGTTGCCATTTCAGTGCTTCTGAAGTCCTCGAATAGTTTAACTCACTGCAGACCTATACAAACGGTGGTCTTGCCGTACTGTGGTCTTAGACTTGGCCATACGCCTTGTTGATTGTGCTAAGTTTTTATGCTTTTTGCTAGTAAAGATTCAGGGGGCAAGCAAGAGTAGATACGAACGTGTGTGGCAGATAAAACTGCGATTTATTGACGATAATATCACCTTGGTGATGAGATTTTGAGGTTAACACAGTGTGACTAAGAGAAACTATCAACAGTGCATTGCCTATTGTTTATACCTTTCTACTTGGTGAAGATACAACCAAATTGATCAATTTTCACAGCAGATGTTGACATTGTCATTAGCCCACTGTTGTCAGGACACAATAAACGAGGAGACGGTGGAATTGCTGCAACCGTATCTGACGATGGAAGACTACAACATAGAGGCGGCGAGAAAGGTCTGCGGTGATGTGGCTGGTCTGGCTTCGTGGACACGAGCAATGGCTTACTTCTACAGCATCAACAAAGAAGTCTTGCCACTCAAAGTATCCTTGTTTCATATATTCTTCTCAGCAGCCTTGCTTTATAGGTCTCAATCAATCTGTAAAATAGTGTTGTAACTATGGCGATCGGCGATCGTGTTCAGTTGTTACAACGTGTTTTATTGGAACAGTTTAGTTTAGTTTGTTTTGTGTACATGAATTGTCTTTTAAAGCAAAAAATATTACTTGCATGAAAACACAAAATTTGAGACTTTCTGCTAGCAGATGAAACAATAATGATAGTAATAACAGTTAAGAATTGAATTAATACAAAATGTATGATAATTTGTGTTGCATGGATGTGCACGTTGTGTAACACTATATAACGTCAGAACTGGGCGATCAATTAAAGAAAATAGATCGTCGTTATACTGTACCACCGTGTTCCAGAAAAACGCTCAACTTTTTTTATTTTACTGTAATTTCTACAAATGTTAACCGATTTCCATAACGTTTTGCACACAGTACACTGAAGTAATTTGCAATATAACAATTATAGACATGTTCAACTCACTTGCGTACTGTTGCTACACTACCTCAGGAAATATTAATTTTTGGTTTTTGGATTATTTTGGCTTTGTTAAAATGACTTCAAAACGTGACGATAAAATTAATGTGACCAATGAAAGATTTTTTGCTGATTTTTGCTACCATGATATTGGGCTGAATGATAATGCAAGAGATGCTTCGTCCGTTTATGCCATGTATTTATTTATTTTATTTAAACATCCGCGGCAAAGGCGGAAGCCACTTACATGCCGGTAAGTAGGTAAAATCAGTACAACGACATACATGCATACAATATAAAACAATACAATCAAAGGATAAAATGAGGTTTATATATTTGGAGAACAGGTACGCTAAAAGCACTAATATTTGGTATATATTCTAAGGTTTATTTTATGTATGGAATTTCTAAATCTTGTAAGAGAACCAAAATTAACAATACTCGGGGGCAAACTATTCCAAACTTTTACAACTCGCTCACTGAAAAAGTTTTTCCGCTTGTTTGTGCGGCAGTAATTAACAGATAACTTAAAGGGGTTACCACGGGTTATGGAA
>Ga0126335_1001639_pt1 | contig 12759 bp, 8 predicted proteins | sample OlaspJWI45metaG_FD_108409 | JGI IMG/M metagenome (GOLD analysis project Ga0126335, IMG submission 108409) | Marine gutless worms symbiont microbial communities from Oahu, Hawaii - Olavius sp. 1 OAHU.JWI-45 metaG | ecosystem: Host-associated > Annelida > Digestive system > Unclassified | place...
GTACTGTCATTTCACTGCTGTTATCAGAATGCATGACAACAGACTGCCTCATCGGTTGCTCTACGGCGAGCCCACTGTGGGACAGCATTCAGTTGATCGTCCAAAGAAACGCTTCATCGACCACATCAAAGCAAATCTTCTCAAGTGCAACGTTAAGCCAAGTGACCTGGAGGCTCTTGCAAGCGACAGGGATATATGGAGAACTGTCGGTGATACTAGTCTCAGGAGCTTTTTAACTGGCTGGATCACTGCCTCTGAAGTACGACATGCAGCCCGTTACACACAGCTTCCACAAAGCCAAAGACAGGTTCAAGCAAGATGTCCTCAGTGCAGCAGAGTATGTGCCTTCGATTTCAGACTCCGGAGTCATATGCGGTCCCACGTCAAGACCGGCAACACTTAGTAGCAGTGCAACGGCGTCGTCGAGCTCGACAGACTTCAGCAGCAGCAGTTCTGTCAAATAGGCTTAATAGATGCAGCATTTAATGAATGGCCTGTTGAATGTTGATATTAGAACCTCAACATTAGAGATCACTGTGCTATGGTTAATGTCGAATGCAGATGGTTGTTGAGTTCGGTGAACCATGTAGTTCGTGCTGTGACCAGCCAGCAGTTGTTCAGACTGAAGTCGACACATTTGTGAGGAGCTTTCAGCAGCTGACAAATAAACAGATATCATCTGCAGTCAAGATTAGCCGTGTGGATATATTGAACCAAGTGTCACAGCTGGTTCCGTGTGTTGGGTGCCGACACAGGTTGGTTACTTGAGTTACTGCATCATTTTGTTTGGTTATACATGTCTCTAAAGCATTAAATTAGAGCTGTCGAGGCTTAAAATTTTATAATGGTATTAATGCATGCATTATTTTTTTAATAGAGAGAGCGTTAACGCATTTTTAACACGCACTGTATTTGTGAAGACTTGTCGTTCCTGGCAGGTCTCAATAGTGCATGTTGCCGGCACATGGATGGCGGATGGCCTACATTGGCGGACTGTCGGCTCTTAGCATAGCCCAGTCCCTTTAGCACTGCCCAGCATCTGTCTCTGTGCCCTGGTAATTTCAGTCAGATCTGTGTATTTCATTGTTGTGGGTTTTAGCCAGTGCGTAGATTATTTAATGGCATTATTATTTTGATCGTGATTAATTCTTCAACGCATTAACATGTTTGTTAACATGTTTGTTAACGCATTAATTTGACAGCTTTACATTAAATATTGCAGCGTCGTCGTTGTGTGGTGATTGCGAGTCATGTGCTTCAGTTCAGTTCAGTTGCATTAACTGTTAATTAAGTACATTTATGGCAGCAAAATGTCTCGGTATCAGTACTGTTACTGCTAGTTGGCCTATATATACTGTTTGAGTTTTCCTTTTTGTTACATGCTACTGTTATGTGCAGCATCGAGCGATTATTCGACGAGTTGTGTGCATCAGCATGCCTGGCAATGGATCCACTGCAGGTGACCAAGTGTGGTACGCTAACAGTGACGCCAGAATGCCAGCGTGATCCCAAGTCACTATTCACTCTTATCTATGTTCGCAGGTCTGTTTTTATAGCAGAGAATGTTTTGCAAGTACAGATTCTTTTCCGTAGCTGATATCGATGCACATGTTGCTTGTAACGTGATAAATTGCAGACCACGGCCACATTGACTGTTCGTGGTCTTTGAGCATGGAACTTATTGGTAGTAATGTTAGGCCTTGCAGATTTATGTAATAACACAATTTTTCGTAATTTATTAGTTTTCACATTCACATATTACAATTACTGCATAATTTTGCATAAGTGACAATAATTTACATATCTCGCATAATTTTTCACTGTTCAAACATTACAAAAAAGAGCAAAGTTGTCGACAGTACAACCGTTTCTGTCGCCAACATGTCCACTGAATATTCTGCTTCAGATGACATTGTTTTGCTTTAGTGTTGCATCGTAATGAGCCTAGCCTATGGTGGCAAGTGTTTTTGCCTCTTGCATATGAGCCTAAGCAACCACCTAAATTTACTGCAGTTTCCTAGAGGTCAAAAGTGAAGATTTTAAGCCTTTTTGCTTTATGCATGTAAAATGAAAATCGCATAATTTCTAATTTTTTGGTCTCATAATTTAAAATATAGAATGTTATAATTTTCAGAAAAAAATCATGTAATTCTTCCAGCTCTAATTATTGGCATGAATCTTGGATCCCACAAGTTAACCACAAGTCTTTGAAGTTCGTAGCAGTGAGACATGATGCAGTACAGCAGCACGTTTCCTAGTGATTAAACACCCGAAGTTGCACTAGGCATTGAACTGGGTTGTGTCCGGCTTAAAAGAAAAGACATCTGAGATTGAAATCAGGTTGCCCAAACTCCTGTCAGGTAAGCAGTAGCAGCTGTAATAAAGTTGTTACAATTCTGACTAGTTAGTAATTAAGGTGAAATTTGCCATGCTATATCTGTTGTATTATTTTGAATCATCTTGTCATGTCTGATGAATATTTTCACTTATTGTTGCCGAAGTGTGAGACTGGTACATTTAGACATATGTTTACTTTATTGCATTAGATATCACGACTCTTCATCAACTAATGCCAATACTCTGTTAATAATGAGCTTTGACTTGCAATATGACATGCATATTGTAGGTCTAACACTGCGCTGGAAATGGCGTCAAAAGTCAAGAAAGGCAAACGCTGTACTTTGCATTCATTGGATCTACACAAGTCGAAAGCTTTGTGGTGACTGGTTTCATGCTGATGTTTATCGTTGTACTGATGATCGAGTAATGTCCAAAGCATCTGTTCCGTTAAAATTAATGTCAAATGTATGACCCATAAAAGCTGTTTTGCCATGAATTTGTGATATGAGGATAAGGAGATAAGGTGGCACGCTGTAGATGTGCCTGTGGAGGTTTGATGGCATTGACATGCTACGGCTGTATAAGAGCTATGATGAAGTGAGGGAGTAGTGTTGTTACAATCGTTGCGTTCACCACAGACACCGCAGTGTTTAGCTATCATTGGAGCAACACTGCCACTGCCATTTTGATAGTGTTCTTGATGGTGTTTCTGAATGCCATTTCCTGAAAATTGTCCATCACTGTTAAGACAGCACACTTCTCTCTGATGGCAGTCTTTTGCTAAGTCGATACAACTGATAACGCGGCCAAGTTAACGCTGCTGTCAAACGACCACCCGCCTTTCATCATGTTAGAAACATTCAGACGGCCGGCTGGCGGCTGTTGACTGTCTAGGCGTGTTGTGGAGGTTGGAAGCTGTCACCACAGCTGCCCGGGTTCTTGTGCATAATGTGCCAGACGTAGTGTAATTACTAGACAGGCGAAACTGGTTTTATTATACCCACGAAAATGTGCCAGGGACACCCGGGCAGTGCACCAGCTCTGTACTAAGTGAGACCTCGACATTCAGTGACCTTGTCTCTCCTCATGTCACTTGTCTGGTGTCCATTTAGTAGACCAGCAGCAGGTGACGGCCGTGTGCATTAGTGAGACCAATAACTGTTAACTGCCGTGTCACAGTGGCTCTCAGTCACACACTAATACTGTTCTCCGTGTAATGCGCTTGGTTAACTATCATAGGCGTAATCAACGGTTATATACAGAGGATGGACTTCTCACTTCTGTGAAGACTGCTTAAGCTGATATGATTGCTTTAGATGTTTGCGTATGCCCTCGCTGCCCTGTGAGATGCACAGTTCTGCTGCACAGCCATTAGGCCTACATTGGTTAGGTAACTGTTTAGGCTTGCTACCTGTCACGGACGCCTGTTATCAAAGCCCTGACTGTTGTGGCTCTGTGTCGTCGGCAGAGCGCTGTGTTATAGACATCACACATGGTCAGTTGGTGGCTATGTTCTTCCTAGTTCCCACTCATTCACGCAGTTCTCACTCATTCAGTGATGTTGGCCAGGCAGTACTCCTTGCTATACCTACTTGTAGGTGTCTGATTCCTGGACAGGAAGAAATAAGGAGAGCGGGCGAGCGGCTCTATTCAGCATTATGCTCTGCAGCGTGACATAACTAATTTATAGTAAGCCTGCAACCGCCGCTTCTCTGACTGGCTGTTGGCATTAACCGGGCATTATAGGTGCACACATTTCACCTGTGAATAAGCTGCCAGTCCCATGTTACAGGCATAACACGGACCGGTATTGGACACTGCAATGGCAGGCCAAAACACCGACTGAGCTATGTAATCCTGTCACTGTAACAACACTGAGAGTGAGTGTGTACTAGAGTTTGGTGACACTTGACATGTTGTGAAAAATAAATCTTTAAAACTGTAAGAATGCTGCCCCCTTATCATCTATTGTCTCACCTGATCAGTGATGTCGATCTGGAGTTAGAGGGAATATTAACGGAGCTGCATTGTGAAGCATTTTGTTGTTGCATGATTTTCTTGGCAGCAACTGGTCTAGCAGATTGGGTTTTGTTACAGTGGGACCCTTACGCTGTGATAGAGGCAGTTGCCTTTATGTCTATATTGTAACATGGTTGGATAATCCAACAATGGGATGTTAATCCAACTTGGATTGAAGTCTGATCTCGACGACGAACTGGCTTCTTCAGTGCTTTGACACTGTTGGTTGGGTCATCTGGCCTGCAAAAATGTCCCCAAAGTGAGCTATAATGTGTCGAGTGGGATGTTAAGCCTCTACTGACTCAGTCGCCAGACTCATCGTAACATTATTTTGTGTCTCAATGTTCAATGTTGTGATGTGTAACTTACAGGACGTGGAACGAAGTGTGGGACGTGGCGTCTAAAGAATGTCGAGATGAGATAACGCAGATTGACAGTGACGACCTGCTCGTTACTGTTGAAGACTACCTCCGCAAACACAGGTGAGCTGCGGGTTCTTTCACAACGCATCTCACTTGCATCAACCAGCCGTGCCATGTACTTTTCTCAGTTGTTGCGTACCTGTACCTGTGAGCAGGTATTGTTTTTGGCTGCATTTGTGTGTCTGTCTGTGCATGTGTACGCACGAAATCTCGAAAACTACTGGTCGGAAATCGATGTAACTTGGTAGGAATATGTCCCATGGGGAACACTAGAAATGGTTGAAAGTTGGTGACATTTGACCTTTAACCTTGAGCTATTTAAGCAGTTTTTCATTTACCATACATATCTCATCCACTTTTAGTTTTAGTGGAGTTTCGAATGCCTTAATCTAGAAACTTCATTTTCGGTGTGAAGGTACATTTTCAGAATATCTGGGTCACCTTCGAGTTTCTAGGTCATCGGGTTAGTATTAAGGTCGCAACAGCGTAAAAGCGGTCATGCGAAGGTATGTGCTCCCTCGGACACAGTTTATTAGTACATGTATTCACCCAGACAAAAAACTCTTTATTACACTCCATAATGCTGTAGCTTGGCAGATTCAGTTGTATAAGCCATTCAAACAGTGTCTGTCTGTCTATTAACAGAGTTAGAGACTTGTTATTTTGCAAGTGGAGACCTACTGACAGACTGAATAAACTGCATTTCCCTGACCTCTTTTGCCGTTTTTGTAGGCCATAAATTTACATACATAATGGCTATTGGGCCACTTTGCTCTATTGGTATTCGTAACGTGGTGTTTGGTGTTACCAGTCAGCTGAGCTTTACAATCTTTCACTTATTTTTTACCGTTTTGATTTCAACCATGTGCTTTTGTGAATAAAATTATACGATGATGAAATAGACACATGGCTGGTACATGGCACAGTACGTCATTCGTGTTTGCTGTGCTGTGAAGATTCTGCACCGAGTGCAAGTCCAAGGTGCTACGAGCGTATGGAATTCTTGTTGACGACCCAGACGTATCAGGCATCACTGGCAAGCTGGACAGGGCATCTGCCAGCGGCCAGTGTCGGGCGTTGTTTCGTGAGGTGAAGGCATGTTCGGCAAAGAGACACATACACGTGCCGAATGACGAGAAGTATCTCAAAGATCTCATCGAACGAGCCGAACCTGAGCTCTCGGGAAAGTTAGTTTGTTTAGTTTAGTTCATTCATGCGTTGCTGTAGTTTTCAGCCTGTTGAATGTATCGAGTTTGTTTTCCAATGTTCTTAATAGATGCATGTCAGTTATGTTTCATGGTTCGATCGTGTGTGTCTCCAAGGGTACCAAGACACATCGCAACTGATAGCTATTCCTCATTACAAATGACAAACATTAATTGTGATACACCCAGACGTTTAGGAAGTTGGATTTTGCAGTAAGAAGCAGTATATGTGCCAAAATGCATGATTTCTGCAAGAATTAAGCGTATTTGTACTGTGTGTTTCCATTGCTGTGAGTGAATTGTACACGTTTGCTGGTGGATTGTGATGTTGTAGTCCAACAGAGAGACATGCCAAGTCAATGGAAATAGCACAAGAAGAGGTTCTCACATGTCTTGGAGTTCACCTGCACGATCGGTTTTTCCGCATCCAGCAGAAGTTGAAGGTCGAAGGCAAGGCGTGGCAGCTGCTGTTTGCTATCAGCGTTGATGTACTTCGTCGAAACATCGAGGTGTCACATTCTGTTGATCTTACACATCCTGTTAACTTCGTTAATATGCTTATATAACTGTTACCGTTCCTTCGCAGTTCCAGTCAGTGCATTGTCAGTGTCATCTTCGTACAAGTTAATTGGACAAGCAGCTTGTTTAGGCCGCCTTGGATTTTACTCTTCTTCTCACTGTTTGTGTTGCCTCAGCCAGAGTCATGTTTATTAGATATTTATCTGCTAGTTATAGTTATAGAAATTATGCATTTTGGCACATATACTGCTCTTTGCTGCAATATCCAACTTCCTAAACGTCTGGGTGTATCACAATTAATGTTTGTCATTTGTAATGAGCTAGAATTAAGCATTTACAATCTGACTGAGTGCAGTAAGAAGACATGTTGAAAACTGCATCGTAGTAAGCATCTCAGTCAAAAATGCATCACATCAAAATGATGTTTTCATATCAGAAAGTGCCAGGTGTAAGTCTGGGTCCTGAGGATTTAAGCTCCATTCATTTTATCTGAATTCTCCAAATAGAGTCCAACTTGCTAACACCATCGTACGTGAGTGGACGTCGCTGAATCTATGCAACGTGTCATATTGTGTTGTCTGTGTGTGCTGTCACAGGTCACATTTGAACAGATTCGTGGAGCTCAGAGTGTTGACATGATCTGTCGAGAGCTAATGTTGGATGAGGAGAAGATACAGGCAGCAAAACGTCCTCGTCCCAAGAAGAAGAAGGGAAAGACGGTGTCACAACCTGCGGAAGTCACTCACCGTTCTGAAACTTTGGCGGCATCAACTGCCACTCCTGACAAGACAGCCAACAGCTGCTTGGTAAGATGACACTGTATACTTGTGCTGCATGCTGTGATGTCAGACAGTTGGAAATGTGTGACATAGAATGGCTATGTTGAACAAGAACCTGTGACAGTTTGATGGTTTCACTGACGGATATGTTTCCAGTTACCAGCCATACCACCCGGCACATTTGTCTTGAAATGTGATGAACTCAAAAGTAAACGTGTGTCTGAATGCATACTACAGAAGTTTGCTGTAATTAAAGACTGTTGTTCACTTTATTTAGCTGTAAACTTGGCTCTGCAATGGTGCACATGACTTGATCTCAGCAGAGTTGCCATTCAGTGAATTGACGAAAACTGAGTTGAAACATATAAACAACTGAACATATTCTATGCCACTTAAGTGAAAGATTTAGTGAAGAAATTGTGTTACAGGTGCATTGTCGTGTAGTGGTGATGTTAAAACCGGATTGTCTTCACAACTGGCCGCAATTTTTTCAAAACCGTTTTTTTATTGGTTATCGAAATGTTTTTATTACTAGAATGTACCATTATTAACACGGCACAAGCTTAAGCAAAGTAGCGGTTTGTAGGTATATAAGCATCAAAAAACTACATCTGACATTCTCTCATGAATTAAGGTGACAGACCTATAGTTGAGACTGAAACATGTATTAAAATATAAATAATACCACTTTTAATTGTTGTTAAACACCATAAAACTAGTAATTTTGAATGATAACAAACTACTGAATTTCCGAAATGGGAATTTCCTGATTTCTGGTGCTTGCATTTTCAAAAAATAAGTAACAAAATGCACCTCGTTATCTGCACTGAGTATTTTTAAGGTTATCTCTGGAGTCGTTTTTACTTGTGTGTCAGTTCATAAAATGTTTTGATACAAGAGAATGCGATTAAAACCAACACAAACAAGCTGAAAATGTCTATTTGTTCACTGTACAACATGGTAGCAGAAGTCAATATAATGCTTAAATAGAGAGATAAAATGCAACTAATGAAGAAGTGCACTTGTCCTGTCAATTGGTGCAAGTTATTTAAGCTGCCTCTTATTGTCAGCTGCTCAACTGTGAGCTACAATCTATATTATCAGAGGGCGAGAACTTAGAAGTTCTATGATAATTAAAACTCGTACCTGAAGCCTTGAACTAGCTGATACAATACGTTATGTTGTGTATGATGCATTTGTTTTTCCATTTACCTTACCTTATAGGTTGTAATGGCTGCCACCAGTTGTCATTTGTTTACTTTTCAACTTCTGCAAACCTTATTTATCAAAATCATCAATAAAAATGCATATTACAGTGAAAGAATTTTTAAAACCAGCTCCAGCTTTTACAAACGGTGACCTGTTTTCCGGTTGCCGTTTGCCGTCACAATTGTGTAGTGTGTAGGAACCAATAGCACTGTAGATGTGACCGTTTGTGACCAGTCGAAGTTTTGTCACTGTTAGTGCACGTCCAACTCTGAGAAGCGAGAGCAGTTGTCATCCGATGCAAACCACAACAGTGTGCTGCCAGCAACAGAGTCGCCGTGCAGTGCAGCATGTTCCACAGACTCAAGGGCAGTGTCCAGCTGTATGTCTGGCTCGGCGCAGGGACACGAGAGTTGCTGTACATCTGAGAACCACCCTACAGGTCACAGTGATCTCGGCTATGGGTCCGATGGCGATTGTGAGTCGTGTAGTTCACAGAGTCTGACGCGCAGTGTTGGAGAGTCAGAGAACAGTCATTCTTCAGGCTGTTGTTCACCTTCGTCGTCAGCAGCAGCTGTTGAAACAGGTACTGACACAAGCTTGTTGAATGTGTTCTGTCAGCTCCACCTGTACTTCAGTATTGTTCACTTCTTCATTTCTGGTATGCACGTACGTCTTCGTAATTTTTACGGGTAGGTTAAATGTTAAGGTCATGGGGTCAGCGGAAATCACACATACACAGGTGGACTGCCTTTGACTGACAGGTGTTCTGTTTATTTATTATAACTGTTGTTATTATTATTATTTATTTTGTTTTCACAGCTACTGTACTTGCCTTCAGTGCTTTGACAATGTTGGTAGGATGGCACGAAGGGCATCCGGTCTGTAAAAAACCTTCGGGGTTGTGAGGGTGGGGGCTCCGTTAGTCTGGTTGGGGTGGCACCCACCCGGACTGTCTCCATTATCTTTCCCTGCTCCATTAAAATCCAGAAGACAGGAGGTGGGGAAACCCAGCCTGAACGCAGCACAGCCATATGCTAAGGCAGAAGGCAGAGTGTTACTTCTGGTACCGGCCTACCCGGGTTGTCCCGGAACAAAGGCCGTTAAACGGTTGTTGTTGTTGTTGTTGTTGTTGTTGTTGTTGTCACAGCTACTGTACTTCCAACATTTGTAAAACATTTTGTACACACAGATTTTTTTCTGCATCTCTGGTATAGCAGTTTTGGCTGCTTTTTGCCGCTTCTGCATTGCACATTATGTATTGCCGAACCTCACAGAAGCATGTCTTACACTCTTTTGTGATATGTCTCTGTCACATAATAGCATGGTATGACCATGGTCATATGTTGTTTAGTACATTTACCATGGTGTTGGAGTAATCACCGTTATTGTTCCTTTTGCAACTGCACCATGGTCGAACTATGGTAAAACCATGGTTGCGTGGTCAGTTTCATCGCAGTATTTTGCAGTTAGAAAAGTTATTTTTGGATTTGGAAAGTGTCACGGCTGTTCTTTGTTGATGTTTTGTGATAACATATAGAAGCAGTTGTTGGACTGTACGGTTGCTGTGTTGCTGACAGATGGATCAGTGATGTGCCAGTGTGATCACCTTGGGATCAAGTGCCGTAACACCTGTCAGTTTGTCAGATCGTGTTCCCCTGTAGTTTCTGCTACTGTAAGCACTCAACTGTTGTTCGAAACAGTTCACATTGTTGAAGAAAGCGGTTGCTTAGTAGCAGCTGAACTACCTGCACTAGCTCGTACCGTCTACACATTTGTTGTTGAGTGTGGCATTCGTTTGAGTTGAGTCTGAAGGTTGAGTGGTTGGAGGTCCAATTCAATAATGTTTCTGTCTCTGCCAGTCTCTTGGCTACTGCTAGTCTGCAGTGAGCAGTGTTATTCAGTGATGCAACTTCAAATTCTCGGTCCCCCCTGCCAAAAAAAACAAACTCGAGGGCCCCCCTCCACCAGTGAAATTTTCTTTAAAGTTATATGTTGTTCTACCGCAGTTAATAACTGCCAGTTACATGTAAATATGCGCACGGGCATAGTGGCGGCATTGTGCTCTTGCATAGGCCTACTTTTGCACTGTTAATTAACATTTTGTGACCATAGGCAACGGTGTAGTTTGGCTGCTGCTAAATACCTACAGGGCCACCGGCTGCCTCTATCAAGCTTAAGGTGATATGCAAAGGTATAATCATATAATTGATGTAAAGTAGTTCTACCTGCTTACTGTAATATAAATGCATCTGCATATTAAATTTTAATAAACTAGAGTATGAAATGCTGAAAAGTAGAAGTTTAATGGTCATTTTTAGTATAGTTATTCTTTGGCAATTTCTGGAAATCATCGTCATCCGTGATGTCGTATCAGGGTGTGCTCGTTTTGCTTATATTGAGATTCGTTATAATTCTTTAAGGCTATTTTACCCGGATCATTTTTGAAGGACATATTTCTAAGTCCATCAGCACTCCACTGCAGTTGCCAACTGAGCCCATCTTGCGTCAACTGTGTACGGTTGCAGTTGCAGTGGTTCTGCTGATAAATCTTCTTCGTCGCTTGACATTATAAATACTAATATTAATTATAAATACTATTATGCACGTTTGACTGTAAATTCAGCTATACAGTTAACAGACAAGAACGTTTGGTTGTTTTCTATTTCTGGTATGACGTCATCGACTTGCAAATGTAAACAAATCTTCGGGTGTGCACTTTGAGACGTTTTACGACAATTTGTTCATTTTTTGACCTTCCTCAGTATTCAAATAGGTTTGGTTATCATTAAAGACAGACGACAAGCAATTTACATTGACAACCAAAAAACATTGCATTTGATCTTTAAGAGGCACCACTTGCTCCATGCATTGCAGAGTCTGTAAAGCCGCTAGTTATGCCCCTGCATATGTTTGGATAAGAGTTAAGTCATCTGTGCTGCTACTGCCTATAGCTCTATAATTTTTTCTCCCAACGGCAAGGGGACTCCTTGATTTTTGGGCTCCCTGCATTGTAGGGTCTTCAGGGGCATTAGCTGTGTCACTGGTGTTATTTTCGTGCACGAGAACGAAAACTAGTTGTATGTTGTAATACATGTGCCTATTGCTGCTGTGGTAATATAAACTTATTGCTAGTCAGTGGTGTCACAGTTTATTCACTAGACAGCAGTCGTGGGTGTAGATGTTAGCTGCATGTTGAGCTTTAATGTGATGAGCAGTGAAACGTTTAGCTGCGGCATTCCTGTACCGTCTTGGCATCGAAAGAAATAAGTCTGTAGCTCTACGTCTGTAGTAGATATTTAGTTCTGTGTGTGTTTGCTTGACAGACAGTGGATAGTGGCTGTGCACTGGAAGGCTGTTCACTGTCACGATATGGCGTGGTGCCCAGTCTTGAAGACATGCTTATGGTGAGGCTTTACTTTCCTATAAGAACTTTTGTAATTTTTGTAATTTTCAGCATTTCCCTCTGAATGTGCAGTGTACGGGCATGTTCCTGCATCAGATTCCTATGTCTGTAATTGTGAGTTAAATAAAATCTCCCATTCAGGACAACTAATGAAATATAAGTTGAGGACCGTTGTCAGTCACTGTTTGGGAGGAGTCGAGGCCTATATCGTACTTCCTCTAACAGAAGTCTGTCCACTGTTGGCGACCGTGCCTTTCCCGTGGCTGCAGTGCGAGTGTGGAACAGTCTGCCAGATTTCGTCATGGCATCAACGTCGCTGCCCATGTTCAAGCGACACCTGAAGACTGTACTGTTCGCGGAAAGCTACTAAACACTGGCTGTTTCGATGACTTAACACCTCCCATCGCACGTCACTATCTACGTTTAATTTTGTACGGTGTCCTAGCAGTCGTTTTCTATATTATGACACCTTAATCATATTCGTTTACTAACTAACTAAGTCCCCAGCTTGTGTTTGAGACCTGGCTTCTATTGGAACCACCCAGTTCACTGATGAACATGTATTTAAAAATCCAAGATTGATCAAACTGCACTGCTGCTAATTTTAATGTTAAAGTATAACTCTTTTCTGCTTTTTAGGCTGCATTGAATGCATGAGATGCAGACTATTCTTACCGATGTTTGTGGTGTCAGTCTGTCTGTCACACGGCTTAAATCGGCGGCGGCGCGTGCTGTGTATGCCGTGTGCACGAGCTGATTAGGTGCAGGCTTTGTCAAGTTATTTGGACCACTTGTTTGAACTTTCTAATGCTGAAGAGGGAACATTAACACAGCTGCTCTAGTTACTATAGCACAGTGCAATA
>Ga0126335_1001640_pt1 | contig 12756 bp, 11 predicted proteins | sample OlaspJWI45metaG_FD_108409 | JGI IMG/M metagenome (GOLD analysis project Ga0126335, IMG submission 108409) | Marine gutless worms symbiont microbial communities from Oahu, Hawaii - Olavius sp. 1 OAHU.JWI-45 metaG | ecosystem: Host-associated > Annelida > Digestive system > Unclassified | place...
GTCGTTATCTAGGTGTGTTCTTCACCAGTGGATGCACCCTTAGGTGTTGCTTTTATGATGCCAAATGTCGATTCTTTCGGGCGTTTAACGCCATTTTCAGTAAAACGGGCCGTTGTGCCTCTGTACAGGTGATTTTGAGTTTGCTTCGCAGAAAGTGTATGCCTATTTTACTGTATGCTGTTGAGGCGTGTACACTACTGGCTCGCCAAACATTGTCATTTGAGTTTACATTAACTCGCATTTTATGAAACTTTTTAGAACTGGTTATCCAAAAGTGGTAAATGACTGTCAAGTCAGTTTTGGCTTTCTTCCTTCCAAAAGCCAGATACTCATTCGTACTGCTAGCTTTTTGCAGAGGTTTGCTGTATCAGAAAACAGCCTGTGCATGCTGTTTGCGAATTCTGCGCGCCGGCAGTTGCATAGTGTTTTTATGCAAGTTGGTGACAATGTCCGGACCGCGCGCCAGGGATTCATTATTGGGGGGATTCATTGCAGACTGCTACACCGGTACACTACCGACTGCCGGGACTTTATCCACAAAGTTTTCGATTTTACATTCTTTGACGTGTATGTAGAAAAGTAAACAAAACTTTTGTTACAAAAGTAATTTTATATTTCGTTCTGTTTTTAGCTTGCTGTTACGCTGTTGACTATAAAAATAAATTAACGGTAGTTAGTTGGACATAACATTTTGCTGTCTGGTTGTAACGAAGTTTGTGTCAGTTATAATTTATCATCACCGTATCTTCAGTCTGACTCTTGTCCGGAGTCAAATCAGTTCAATTGTTTGACATGCCGTTCAAGGCTGCTGTAAAATGCTGTCGTGACAAAAAGATCACATTCTGACAGACATCATTCGTCATGTTGTCGAAGAAGAAAACTGTTGAGACGCAGTACATGGGAGCATCCGGCAAATACATCAAGAAGGAAACTGCGAAACCTCGGAGTAAGTCATACAGTTTGTTGGTACACGTCTACACGATGCACTGTAGTTTGTAGTATGACCATTCTGTAACACTCATCTGAATGTATATTATAACTTTTCACTAATCTAATTGTGGTAAAAGTGTCCAATACATCCGGTGCCGGAAATGGCCATGACTTTAAGTCGTTATTGCTAATTGTAAATAAGTTTTTTGCTAATACAAATTTGGTGTCATTAACGATGTATTTGGTTCAAATATTGTCGTATTGATCAGATTGAAAAACAGAACAGAACCACGGCACAATAACTCATTCACTTGACTACAAAGTTGGCACATCGACTCACCCAGTAATGTTTGTAAATACATGGTGCTTGTTCGATGACTGACAAAATGTGCTTTAAAATAATTTTTCAAAGTACAAGTGACACAAAAAGTGTGTCACAGCTTACAACAGATGATAATATGGCAATACAGGTACGTCAACATTTAACAAAATGTCTGCAACAGACTTTATACACTCATCGTATGTGGAACTCAAGGCCAGTGCAAGTTCAAACATGCCGCATTAGTTCTCAGTGTAGACTCAAAATTTCTGCTTTCCGGTAATCGTAAAGGTTCAGGTTATTGTTACCGATAGGTCCGGACCCAGAAACGCCATTTTCACGACTTACAAACGATAAAAAACGATGTTAGAAAGGCAGAAAAGGTTTAATTTTCTAGTGGAAATGCAATCCAAAGTCCCTACTAACTGCGACAACTCTAGCGGGACCCAAGTATAAAACATGGGGTTTTGGGTGGGTACATTCTTAAAAACGTAATGTAACGTAACGTAACGCACTGAAATTCGTCCAAAAAGCTGTATAAGCAGCATATGTGACGGTGGCGCCACCTAGCGAATGGATGAGAACTATTTAAATAAAGAATTTTCGTGTGAAATTTTCGAGGAAAATTACGCACATAAATGCGCCCTATAGCTGAATAAGCTGTAAACAGAATGATGGTGCCACCTAGGGAATGTATCTGAAATATTTTTAGGCCGAAAAATTGATGGATAAGACCTGGAAAAGGGAAGGAAAATCGGTGGATAAAACCCTGGAAAACACATGCATAAACTGAATAAGCTGCAAAGAGAACGATTGCGCCACCTAGGGAATTGATTTGAACTATTTTGTTTACCCCAAAACAGTTGTGAAATAAATTTATGATGGAGACAATGTTAGAGGAGGAAAAACGCACAAAAATGCGTGCAATAGCTGAATAAGCTGTAAACAGAATGATGGCGCCACCTAGTGAATGTATCTGAAGTATTTATAGAGCAAAAAAGTGATGGAGAAAGCGTTGGAAAAGGACGAAAAATTTGGTGCAAAATGCGATCGGATGCATCTGATTACTGATGATGGTCTAGAGTAAAAGTGGGAACATTAACACAGCTGCTCTAGTTACTATAGCACAGTGCAATACTCTTGTTGCACGATGTTCTAGGCAGCTTATAGGTCCAGCAGATTGGGTGTGTCGGATTCATTACAGTTGAAGAGTTCTTCTGTATTCTACTCTTTGAACTTAAGACTTGAGACTGAAAGCCTATTTTATGTCATTTGCATGAAATTTATTATCATTATTACCCAGAAATGTAGTACTAAAGTCATTTTTGTGATAATTATCAGGACTGTATATTTTGCCTGTGCATGTACTATGTCAAGTCGCGTCAAGATCCGTAGTCGGTTCTGTAGTGGACAGTATTGGTGGTGCTAATTCACTACGGACTTGTTCACCAGCTGCTAACATCACCACATCAAATAAGTCCGTCAGCGGCTCAGCTTTGCCAGAAAGACCAACGTCATTGTACGTAACACGTGATTTGGCCGTCATCGATCACATAAGTTGTCCTGGAGCTGAGTCGCCGAGAATTATCAGCTCTGACAAGTCGCAGCATCTGAGTGCAGCGAGGTCGTTGCTGGCTCTAAACCAGCGCTCGGTGCAGCAGCCGTCGTTACAATCAACGGACAGATTGATGCCAGACAGACAGTCCACACAGCCTGGTGCACACTGTGGCACTAACAGTGTACAGCGTAGTCACAGTTTCACGAATGCAGCATCTCATCAGTCTCCTACCAACACTGGTATCACAGTGCTAGCATTACTATTGACGATTTCAACATAATCGAGTTTTAGCAGTGTTCTGCTTGACCTTATAGCATTTTAGGACACATTAAATGCATGAGATGCAGACTAGGTGCAATCAGTGATCCTGGGCTTCTGTAAGTCTGTCAGTCTGTAAGATGGTTTAATAGATTACCATATCAGAATACCGTAAATTGCACTCTTAACTTATTACTGCAAAACCGAGCTTGTGTGTCAGATCTATACCATTTTAAAGTACACACTGAAAGAAAGTATCAGAGCAAAAACCCTGTTATTTTTGCGTCATCCTTAAATTTTATTTCACTGTTAACAAAGGCATTTCAGCCATTTCTAGTTTCCGGTTGCCAACTAGTTTCGTTAAATATGTGCTTACAGCATATTTTACTGCCAAATCAGCCCAAAGAATGCTACATGTGTTGTACTGTTAGATACTAGTGGATATGTGACGTATCATGAGAAAATCATGCAACATAGACCAATACGTCAGCATCCAAACATTAGTAATACCTCAACCAGCCAGTTCTATGCTGGCATTGACAATGCTGATGCTGAGGAATTCGGTGTTGGTTTTCCCGTTGATGACAGCCAGCATGTGACAGACAATGCTGCTTGCTACACTGACCATTATGATGACAACTACCAGGTAATTGAGCTCCATGTATGTGTATTCTTTGGTCTTCTGCTGTTCCGAGCAGGTTTTGGACATTGTTCTTTTTCCTATTTTCATGCTGATCCATCTGATGCCACATCTTTTAACTGTAGATATATTCTGTGTTTTTGTGTATGTGTTTATCTCTCTCGTAGGCTTGTCTGTATGTCTGTGTCTAGGTGCAGTTATACCACTATCAGATACAGCAGCAGTACTCACAGTTGTCACGGCAACCGACAGGTGTTCAGTCGTCACCGGCTGTCAATCATCTTCTCACCTGTATGGCACATCACTCACCTTGAATCTTGCCAGTTTTATGCTCTTTTTTACCTGTGTGCATGCTGCAAACAGGTATTGTTTTTGGCAGCGTCTGTCTGTGAGTTTTTGTGTCTGTTCGCACAAAATCTCAAAAAGTACTGGTCAGAAATCAGTGTAGCTTGATAGGAATATGTCCGATGGTAAATGCTAGAAGTGATTGGCATTTGCTGACATTTGACCTCGACCTTTGACCTTGAGAGCTATTTTTGTACTTTTTCAATTCAGGCTATATATTTTGAATGGCTTGACCTAGCAACTTTATTGTCAGTTTGGAGACACATTTTTAGAATATCTGGGTCACGGTTCAGTTTCAAGGTCATGGGTGGGATGTAAAGTGTACTTCAAACATTCGATGTTCGGAGTTAAAACCGATGATCGATTTCGGCCGCATGTAATCGATAGAGTGCAAGTAGCTGCTGTCAGTCTGGTCACAGCTGTAAATTGCACCACTACAAGCCTCCCATTTTTCACAGCGTGACGTGCCGACACATTAAGCCTTTGATCAGCTGCCGCAATCATTTGCTGTGGGTGAGGATCATTTAAACACTCCGGTCCTCTCTTAGCGACGGTTGTTTAAGCACGCTGCCAATCAACCGCATTGTGTACACAACAGTGGTGCTGTCTGTTTACCTAGGCTGTGAGCCGGTAATAGCATATAGTCTAGCCCAGGTTAGGGGGATTGTTGCAGTCATTTTTCTTGCACTTGGGAAGCCTTATCCCCTCGTACTTTAAAACATAGTAACCTGAAAACCTTAAAATTCTTTTAAAAACCTCAAAACCAAAGAATGTTTTCTTAAAAAACGGTTTTTCAGTCCTGTTTGCTTTAATACTACATTTGCAACATCCCCCACCGGTATGACCCACTTTGTAATGGCCCTATGGTTTGTTTATATTGTGCGATAGTGCAAACTTTTACAGAACGGCCAAGTAAGAACTTTTCTTGCTGTATGTTGTGTTAATATTCTTATAGAAGAATTAATGATCGTTATTAGCTCCACATTTAGAGGTTTTTATCCATGTTTTGAGTATACAGAAATTCTAGGCCTCGAACTACCGATGCTCATCTCACCATCACCGTAACAGGAAAACGCCATCAAATTCGTTCATCGATTATTATTATATGAATATCAAAAACGAACATAATTATGAAAAAATCAAGTTTGACATCTCTAGTCATGGATCCAAGGTCAAGGGAGCATTCAACTCAAAAACTATTGGCCACAAATATCTGGGGCTTGATTGGAATATCTGTTGCGATAATGCTCAAAGTGATTCGGAGCTTTTGACATTTTGACCTTGACCTTTGACTTTGAGACATATATTCATATTTTTTTCAGTGCAAGCTCTTAGTTTTGAATGCCTTAAGCTAGCAGCTTCATTTCAGTGTGAGGGTACATCTTTAGATTATCTCGGTCACCTGTGCGTTTCAAGGTTAATCTCAAGGTCACGGTCGCAAAACAGCGACAGCACGCAGGTTTGTGCTCCCCTTGGACACAGTTCACAATTGTTCCGCACGTGCAAAATACACTCTACTTTTGGCGATACGTGTGCACATTTTGACGCACTTTTTGTTGTGTGAACGCACTTTATATTTTTCCAGGGTGAATTTTATTTAATTATTTCTTTCTGTTTGTAACTAAAATTTGCTCAACAAATTCTGTACGAACTTGTCGGTTATTACATTGCTGGTCAGAAATCACGTATACACAAGTTCTATCATGCAAGTTTTGTGTACTCTATTTTGAGCTGACATCATGCAGACATGAATGTTTGTTTACTTCAGCCTCTTTCATTTATATTTTAACTTTTAAGATTTATATATATACACCAGAGAATTTAGCTTAAGATTGATCATGAATGCACTTTTCAGTGCACTTTAACACACTCTGTTTTTTTATAAAAGTGTGCGCATTTTATTGTCGCCATAAAAGTGCGGAACAACTATGCTTTTTATCGTAGCATCAGCAGTGTCGGTGTCCAATCGAGAAACAATCACCTAAGTCCAGGTTGTTCGTACTGAAGGCTGAATTTTAAGTCCAAAATATCTATGGACTCCCTCAACTGCAACTCCGTTGCACTCACGTACTACAGTAGTGAATTTGTCTGTAACAGTCCAGTGTCGTAGTTTTGTTCATCGAATTCTTAAATCTTGAGTGACAGCAAATATCCCGAAGGAAATATACGTTGATTAGACATCTGGCTAGTTGTTATGGCCCAGTACTCAGTGGCTTAGCTGCCCAACTGAAGGTAAGGCAGAGTAAGGTCTGACAGTTATGTATATACTGTGAATGTAATTCGACAGCATGTCTCTCTGACGAGCGTCTTCCCATGGGCTGGGCTGTTGGCTGGACGTCGTATGGCCGCAAATACTACATAGACCACATAACACAAACGACACATTGGACTCACCCACTGGACACTCTGCCGCCCGGCTGGGAACGTATTGAGTCTGCAGACCTCGGAATATACTACGTCAGGTATGAGCAGTGCTTATTATTAGTCTTATATTGATACTGTGCTCTGTCTGTTTCCTCGAGGACTTGTATCTACCAGCAGGAATGCTGGTATTGCAATTACACAGAGGTAATATTGGCATTTTTGCCCTGCGGGGGCAACAAACTATATTGATCATCGATTTTTGCCATCCAATGCAGTGCATTAGCGTGGCATTTGCTATGGCGATGTGGCTGTCTGTCTGTCACATAGATGAATTGTGCCAAACGATGGAGTCAGTCGTTATGTGACCTTCACATTCTAGTTTTTCCATACCAAATATGAACTCGACAGCTCGAAGGGATTGACAACATCTAATGTGAGAGGGAAAGCAAAAGTTGGAAAATTAGGCCAATAAATAGCAGTCATTCACCAGAGGGCAGCTATTGACAGCACAGCATAGAAAGTAAATAAGCAAATAAACAAGCGTCAGGCAGTTAGTCAGTGATAGCCGAGCTTCTCATTTGTCATTGAATTTGGCAGAATCTTACATATTGTTGCATATTTGGTAATTCTGACTCTAAAACCACAAAGTCCTGAATATTCTGAACTTATTTGCCTCCTGCGTGTGAATTGCTTACCCAGTGTTCATAAAATTTGTAAGTTGTTTGCATGGTGTGACCTAATGTTTCACATTTGGTGTTATTTGGTATAACGAACGAACTTACGAGCAGAGAAGCGCAACAAGCCAGTTTATCTCAAACTTTGTCATACACATCAATGCTTGTCCTGCTCTTCCTGTGGTTAGCCATGACCGTAAAAATCACGAATGTTCTCCGTTCGTCTCTGTCTTCCGTCATTGTCATCACTCCTTTAATGTCGTGATCACACCACATCAGGATGTGATCCACTTCCAGGTCGTCCTGGTTGTCCTTTTACCTTCGACCGTCCCTAACATCGGTGTATCGTCAGTCATTCTGCGGATGTGGCTGAACGCTGCGTGTAGCCGCTGGTAATTGTCTGTTGCTGTGTGTGTAGTCACGTGTTGCGTACAGTCCAACGACATCACCCAATACAGCTGCCCACTAGTACCAGTCACCCATCTATCTACACTACCGACTCATCACCGCCGTCAGCGCACCAGCCTCCGTATCACCGGTCCAATCTGCTCGTACCCGTCAACCCTCACCTGCAGACCGGTACATATCTTCTATGCCATGCTGCTTAAATGGTTTACAGTCAACTCTTATCCAAGTCAAGTCATCCCCGTGTCAACTTGCTTCAAGGCAGACCTATCCCACACCGTAAGTCTTAGTCCTAAACAGTCCAGTTTGGTCACGGTCTTCCCACACTGGGCTGGTTGATGTACAGTTGAACTCCACCATGCGTCTCATTTCTCGAAGAAGTCCCAGCCGTGGCCCAAAACTACCCATATATCCTAATTCTAACGCTAACACTTGGGAACGAGTTCACTCTGTGCCGGCCAAGTTCACCTTGGAAGAGTGAACTGGCAGGCCTCGTCTGCTGGTAAACATGGCGTAGCCACGTAGTGGGTAGGCACGTAGGTCTTCATCAACAAAGTTAATCGACATCAGGCCTGGTTAGTACTTGGATGGGTGACCGTCTGCGGGTGGGTATGTAACCAGCCAACTGTGCACTTTTCCGCCGAGTTATAATTCTAACTGTGGTGTTGGGTGCAGCATGTTTTCCATCTCAGGATGCATTTTGGTTGCTCCGTGCAGCTTTCTGAGATCGTTTCACGTGCTCACTGTGTGTTGCACGTTTTCCTATCTCAGACTTGGCTGTGATGATTTTCTGTGGAGGTTCAACTTCATCGCCGGAGCTGATAATTGGGATTCTGATTCTAGGACAGAATTGGACGCTGACTGCTATGGGACTTGGGCAAAGTATGAGTAAACAGTTACGTTTTCCTCTCTGCTTGTACCTATATGGGACCCCTACTTCGACTGAGTGCCAAAATCCTAACTCTCGGTAGCTCCACTTTCTTATTCTGCGAGACCGTGTGTATGAAGGGTTTGTTACTAGCCGAAATTTTAAGACAATATTGGCTAGTAGCTGTTTGTTTGTCTGTCTGTCCCTGCTCTACTGCTGGCATTTCAACTGCGATTTTCACCAAACTTTACCAACAGGTAGCCAGGGTTACTGGAAGGAAGTGATTAATTTGGGGAAAAAGTAGGTCAAAGGTCAGTCGAGATATAGGTCAAAGTTAGAAGATCGCTTTTTACCATAACTTTTAGTCTAATTGTGGGTTCGTGTTTAAACGACTTCAGCTTGCCCCCTCCCCTCCCCTTACGTTTTCCCCTTTTCTGTTTTACCCCGTCTCTTACTGGCCTAAATTCCAGCTGGTCCTCGATGTCTGGTCGATGGCATGTTTGTCTGTCTGTCAGCAGAGATACTTCACTGGATCTATGTCTACTACCAGGCCGCGTCAGCACACGACCACAAGCTCAAGGTAACATTACCGTCAGTCATCTGGGGTTATATGTGCTCTCTGTGCAGATTTTCAGTGATGTTGGCACTGAAGTTTAGTTTACGTAGCCTGTAGATGGCCTGCATGACGGCACTGTGTCGTTGTGTTGTTGGCAATGTAGGTTTAAAGGTAGGTATAGAAAAATTAGAATCGCATATAACTCAGCCGCACATTGAGCGATATTCTTGAAACTTCGTAGGATCATACACAGGAAGGTCCCCGAAAGATGACACTTGTCAAAATTGAAAACGGAAGTAGAATTCCGCCGCCAGAGGGTCCATTTCGAATTTCGTTTTCGGGGCATATCTCTGCCCCGATCAAGGTGTTTTCACGAAATTTGGTGGGTATGTAGACATGGGGCTCCCCAAATGTGTAGACTTGTCTAAATATGATTCCTTTGAAAATCCAGTTTGGCAGCTGGCGTCAGTGCATCACGCATACCACATACCGGAGGTCACTTTTAACGTCGTCAACTAGGTCGCATTTCTTCATGCTATAAGCAGTGACATCCTGTCACTACGATCGATGACATCTTCTTAGTACTTATATCAACCAAAACACATTCATTTACGCTTACATTATTCACATTTTCTGCCTAATTTTCAAAGCACACATAACAAAACAGCGTTTGTTTACAAAATAGCAATTCACGGCACTGTGCCGTGTAGCCTCATTATTTTACGCTTTGTGCCTGCGCCGTCTATTGTTACGAGTTGTAATATCGGTCATGTAGATGCAGTGCGTTAGGTTGCAAAAACTCTTAACTAAAATACTATTTTTATTGATGCAAAATTTTAGATTCCAGTTTTGGTTTCAGTTTTGTTCAGTGAAATATCACTGTTCTGAGCTTATCAGCTGTCATTACATCTGCGTATGTACAGTGGGATCTGTTTCGGCTGCCTGACCTCGAGAGCTATGATGCCATGCTGACTCGTATCTTCAAACAAGAGCTGGAACGCATTGTCAGCCGTTACGAGAACTACAGGGCTGCTTTGCTGCGAGAGATGGAACGACGGACACATCACAGCTGATAGCTAATTGTACTGCTGACTAGCTGGCTAGCTGGCTGGCTGGCTAGTGAGTTATGCGGCTAGCCTCTTGACTGGCTGGTTGGTTGCAGTGGTTGGAGGAGCATATTGTCAGCCGTTATGAGTACCACAAGGCTGCGTTATTACGAGACATGTAATGATAGATTCATTACAGCTGATACCTGACCGACTGGGTACCAGCTACTTAGGTAGCAACCTGGCTTGTTCGTTGAATGCAGTGGGTGATTGAACCAACAGCTAACCAAAGTAGTTTGGCTAGGCCTTTTGATGGGGGATACAGGCACCTCCATCTAATACAGTGTCTCTTGGGTCCACGAAAGTGTCCATTCCAATTAGGACCTCAATCTGTTGAGCCGTTTTTGCACAGTCCGCCAGTAGGGCAGACAGACACCAACTTTGTGGGAACATTGTTTGCAAAAGTCACATCTCGTGCATTCGATTTGGCCTAAAATGGGCTAAAAATGTCTTGTTTAAATCAGTACAGTACTTGTAATTACTGGTGATTTTAGACAGCCTGTGTGGGTTCCGGGGGTTAGAATAGACCCACTCCGTCTCCTGGCCGGATGTCGTAAAGGTGACTAAACCAGGCACCCCTCAACCTACGTGGCCTCATCTTATTAGTGATGACGGTCTGGAGTAAAGAAGGAACATTAACACAGCTGCTCTCGTTGCTGTAGCACAGTGCAATACTCTTGTTGCGTGATGTTCTAGGCAGCTTATAGGTCCAGCAGATTGGGTTTTTGTCACACTGCGACCCTTACGCTATGATTTGTTTAGAGGTGGTTGCCTATAGTTCATATTCGGTGACTTTATTTTTTGCTTAAACTATAGTTTTAAACCGTAGTTTAACCTGGACGCGAAAATTCGGTTTTAAACAAATGCTCAGTTTGACTTAAACTGGGTTTTGAACCGAGTTTTGGACCGACCACCATATTTAAAAAATCAGCTGATTCGCTGTGTATTTGTTTGCAAATAGTGGTTTTATACTGGTAAATAATCCAAGAAGTCACAGATAAAAGAACGAAATGTGTGCTAAAGTTAATGTCTGGCAATCAGATGGAGTGCCCGCCGCTATGGCAACACTGCCATAAACAGAAATATTTGCCATATTTATGTCATCTGGTTTCAGCGAAAGTTAAAGTGGTTTCAGTTTAAAACTGAATTTAAAGACCAGAGTTTTAGTAAAGACGCCTATCTAAATGCATTACGCAACTTTAGTTTAAAACGATTATTCAGATTAACTTCAGTTTTAAACCAATTTTAAAGCTGAACTTCAGCATCCCTTCACTTTTGTATGCTAATTAGGTTTTAGACCGAACTTCGGTTTAAAACTATAATTTAAAACTTTAATTTTAGCGAAAGATAAAGTCACCCATTGTACCACGGTGGAGTGGTTCTGGTGGGACTGACGCTTATCTCAGTGGTTGGTTAGGTCACATCTGATTTGTAAAAGTCGTCCCCAAAATGACCAGTAAGTGTCGAGTGGGACGTTCAGCCTCCACACACTCGCTCACCTGATGTGTGACAATTGTCTTGCGATGTGATGATGTGCCTTATTATCTTGTCGGGTGATGGAGACTGGGCTTTACAGAGTTATGTTGTTGTGTTGTGAATTCTGCATTAATGACAGTTACAGTTCTTTGTTTCTTCTCAGACATGAACATCACTAGTGATGTGCGGTCTGCAGCGTCTTGTTGTCTGGCTCATTGCCATTCAGTTGCCTTTGATCTGATGGTGCTGGTCGTGTTGTTTGATCTTTCTTATCATGTCGTTAAAGCAATGGATCAGCCATGGTCCTAATTTATAGACTTAGATTTATATTATCATATTTTAGTTATTGTTGTGAATGTATACATGCGTTTGACAGAACTGCACAGCCATTGGTTTTCTTTGTTCAGTTATGATTATTTAATTAGTAATATTATTAATTCAGTATTTCATTAATTGCATGTGTATGTGATATGAGTGTCAGTACAGCTTGTGAACAATAGACAATTAGTCAGACTAGTTTGTACTAATTTAAGTAGTAATGTTTTTCGTTGACTTCATGTTAACGGAGACTTGTACAAAAATGCCAAGATTGTTAATACTGTCGTTGGCCTCGGTTGAAGTTTAGTCTTGCGTATTGTTTGAAAAACGTGACAAAGAACTTTCGTAGTGGCTTAATTTCATATTCTACACACTGTGTCTCAGAAAAAAGGGTGCTGCCAAACTTTGATGATAACTTTGTGAAATCTTAACTTATTTTTCAGACATGGATAGAGCATGAAATTTGCTACAAAGGCATGCAATATATCCCACCAAACCGGAAGTTGTTGCTGCGGTACTGTACCTTAGTAGGGCACAAGTTTGAATTTGTTAAATATCACTATAGATGCAACTTAAACATCATATCCTGGGTGACAGAAATGAAACATTTCATGGCTTATTGCTGTGTGTGTATTAATGCTGTCATAGAAGTTGCGCTTACATGTCCATAATATGCTCGTATGCATGGTCAAAGGTAGTCCTGGCACTCGTCAACTGCATTCTCAATGATGCTGTGGTCAGTGCCTTTCGAATGTTCAGTCACTGCTTCACCCCGTGTGAGTTCCGGGGCTTAGAATAGACCCACTCCGTCTCCTAGCCGGATGTCGTAAAAGGCGACTAAACCAGGCACCCCTAAACCTCCGCGGCCTCATCTGATTACTGATGATGGTCTGGAGTAAAAGAGGGAACATTAACACAGCTGCTCTAGTTACTATAGCA